>OFJB01000020.1_pt1 | contig 144542 bp, 103 predicted proteins | sample 1775081 | NCBI WGS metagenome assembly OFJB01 (sample SAMN08195771, study PRJEB24354) | sludge metagenome | isolation source: initial sludge from phenol fed wastewater aerobic bioreactor | place: India: Nagpur | collected 2016-06-05 | reverse complement strand
CTGGCCTAAAAAATGGGAGCAGGTCATCAGGTTAAATCCTCTCACTCAATCTGGACCAGGTTCAGGGGGCCCGATCATGCGTACGAAAAATGCCCGAAGTGCGGCAGTTTGAATAGGATTCCGCGAAGAAACTCTGCAGAACAAGCGATCTGTGGCTCATGCCGAGCTCCCTTTGATAGTGGTTGGCATGTTAGGAGGCCAACCGCAGGAATGTGGGTGAACGCCTTGCGCGAGCTAGAGGCGAGCATTGAACCTTGCAGGCAAAACAAACTCCATTTCCATTTACGCTCAGGCACCTGTCCCTTCTGCCTACTGGATAATGTGGGTTTTTTTGCATTTTTACCGTTACTTACTCAGCATGCGAAGGTTGGCTTCGAGATCAGTGATCACATTCTTAAGCTCTGGCAAGACATCCAGAGCGCACCAATTCCTCAGAGCCCGTTACCGCGCCCAACGGCACACCCTTGCTATGGTCAACCCTTGCCAGCCAGTGCCTCGAAAACGAACCCGTGGTATTACGTTGGTTGGGCCACATTGATTTTAGGCATTATCTTCTCCATCGCTATTTCCTGGGGGTTCATGATCTTTGCCGTAATCGGATTCTGCATGGTCTCGAGTGGCAAACAATCGTCTGAATTCGGAAGTGAGTTGAGACGGAGACAGGCAATCGTTGAGCAGGTGAAAGGAGAGATCAGGAATCTTGAGCAGCAGTTCGAATCGAGCAAGCGAACTGGACAAAGCGAGATACTCTCCCTTAAGCGCAAGGCGGAGCCGCTTTTTAATGAACTTCGATGGCTTCCTGACCACTATAAGAATGCGCTTCAGGAGTTGAATAAGAAGAGGCAAGAGGTTCAACTTGCAACTTATTTAGATAGGTATTTTATACACAAGAAAAAGTTCCCAGGACTTGGACCCAAACGTCGAGACATGCTTCAGGCCTACGACATCGAGACTGCACTCGATGTCCATGTTGCTCGTAGCCGCCCTAAAGGCATCCCAGATGAAACTTGGAAGGCGCTAAAGGTGTGGGCGGAATCTCATGCGAAAAGCTTCGTTTTCAATCCAAATGTATCCTTACCCCAGCAGGAAGTTCAAAATTTGCAGTCTAGAACCCTCTCTCGAAAAGTGCACTTGGAGCAACAGCTCAAGCAATGCGAACAAGACCTAAAATCGAAAATATCGCTACTTCAGGCTACTTTGTCCGCTATGGTTAAAAAGTTTGACGATCTTTATCGGCAGTTAAGCCAGTCAGAGGCTGACGTTGCCGTTCTGAAGTCTGCTTAGGAATGGTAAGAGCCACACAGACTCACGATTTGGAAGGTGTCGCACAGAGGGATTACAGCGAGCAGTTTGTACCAATGACATCAAATACCCTTTCGATTTGCCGCCGTATTCGCCATGAAAATCTTGGAGAATACGCGAAATCTCACTACAACAATGGCTGATAGCCAGTTGAACTTAGCCATCATTAACAGGGCAACAATACGACTATTGTACTTTCAGAATTTTATCGTCTAGGCAACCAAAGCAGATCAGTATCAAATTATATAGCCTTCGAATTTGAAATTTGTCATACGTCCAGAGTATCGCGTCACTGAAGAGTATGCCACAAAGCACTGATCGGCACTGCTGATAAATTGCTCCCGAACGCCACCGTTTCTGTTCCCGTATAGAGCAAAATACCCCTGAGGAATTTCTTGCCAGTTAGCTCGGCCAAATGACGCAGCCCTTTGAAATCAGAAGACCCTGGACTGGCGCTCTTTTTCACTTCGATTCCGACCAAACGACCAGCGCCATCTTCCAGCACGAAGTCCACCTCTTGCTGGGTATGAGAACGGTAGTGAAATAGTTTAGGTGATGTGGCGTTCCACGAAATCTGCTTACTCAATTCCAATCCCACAAAGGTCTCAAGAACAGCACCCGTCATCAGCGCGTCCTCTTTGAGTCGTCCACTATCCAATCCCAGTAAATAGCAAAGCAGACCGCTGTCCCCTACCATCAGCTTGGGAGTCTTGCTTAATCGCGATGTCAAATTGCCGCTCCAGGGCGGTAGCATGAACCCCAAGAAAACAGCTTCCAGTAACGCCCAGTACCGCTTGACCGTAGTGGGGGGCAGATCGGCGTCTCGCGAGAGATCATTAAAGTTCAGAACATTCGAACTACGCGCTGCAACCAAACGCAGAAGTTTGGGCAATTCACGCAGTCCTTGGATATTGGCGATATCACGGACATCCCGCTCTAAAATGGTAGTCACATACGATCCAAACCAAGCCTGTCGCCGTTTATCGTCTTTACGGCTGACCGCTTCTGGAAATCCACCCGCCACGATTCTGAGAACCAATGACGGCCAATCAGAGCCTTTCAATTTGCCCGGTTTGAATTCCTTGGAAAAGCAGGCTTCGATAAAATTTTCGTGGGTTGATTCGATTTCTCCCTGCGAAAACGGCCAGAGTCGTAGCACCTCCATTCGACCCGCCAAGGATTCTGATACCTTAGGCAGCAGCAAGGCATTGGCCGAACCAGTCAAAAGAAACCGTCCTGGTTTACGGTTTTTATCCACGCTGCGCTTGATGGCTAGCAACAGGTCAGGAGCTCGTTGAATCTCATCGAGAATGACCTGCTCTGGCAGCCCTGAGATAAAAGCTTCGGGATCAGATTGGGCAGCAGATAGCACGACCGCATCGTCCAAAGTGAAATACTCTGCCAGATGCCCATGACTTTGCAGATTCTGCACCAAGGTGGTCTTGCCCACTTGCCGTGGCCCTTGGACAAACACCACAGGTGTATCAGCCAAGGCTTCGAGGACTCTGGGGGCAATCGCACGCTTCTTCATGGCTTTAATTCCACCATAGACTGGATGAAAATCAACCACTTTTTAGCTGTTTTTCAGCCGCTTGATTTATGAGGTTGAATGCATCTCATCCAAAAAAAGTAACCCGGTGGAAAAATGAGACGATCTCAGTCCGACTAAAATTGACTCGATCTGCGGATATAGCTTTAAATTCTTTCTGCGGCAATAGTGAATCGGTGGAGGATCGAGCTGAGTCTTTTCAGAAGTTCACAAAGAGCCGTAGCTCTTGGATAGTTCACCACGAACATCTTGGCGAACGCGCGAAATCTCACTACAACAATGGCTGATAGCCAGTTGAACTTACCTGAGTCAATTTGCTACAACGGATTCCAATGTCCCGAAAACCCACAACACCAAAAGAAATTATCGCCAAGTCTGATGCTGGATTGCCCCTTGGTTACGGCCAATTCCTTGCGGAGCTGAAGACTCGCATTCATTCTGCCCAGCTTCACGCCTCCCTCTCGGTAAATCGGGAATTAATCGCCCTCTACTGGGATTTGGGCAAAGCGATTGTCGTGGCTCAACAAGAGCATGGTTACGGCAAGGCCGTGGTCGAACGGCTCGTAATTGATCTGCGTCGTTCTTTCCCAACGATGCAGGGATTTTCACCACGCAACGTCTGGCGCATGCGTGCTTTTTATCTCGCTTGGACATCTGGGGTTAAGTCAGTTGGAAAAGCATCTACAGGGCTCAACGCTGAAATTCTGCCACAGCTTGTGGCAGAATTGGATGGTCAGAATCTGCCACAGGCTGTGGCAGAAATTCCTTGGGGTCACAACTTATGGCTCTTGGAAAAAGTGAAACATCCACTTGTTCGACTTTGGTACGCACACAAGACAATTGAGCATGGTTGGTCGCGTGCGGTCCTTGCTCATCAAATAGGCAGCCGACTACATCAGCGCACGGGGCAAGCCATCACCAATTTTAGCCAGACCCTTCCTGCCTCACAATCAGATCTCGCTCAGCAAACGATAAAAGATCCCTACAATTTCGATTTCCTCACCTTAAGTGAGGACGCACGGGAGCGTGACCTAGAGTCAGGATTATTGGAGCACATTCAGAAGTTTCTGCTTGAGCTCGGTGTCGGCTTCGCTTTTGTGGGGCGTCAGGTACATCTTGAAATCGACAAACAGGATTACTTCATTGACCTGCTCTTTTATCACCTGCGCTTGCGCTGCTATGTCGTGATTGATCTCAAGATGGAGGCGTTCCAGCCGGAATTTGCTGGAAAGATGAACTTCTACCTGTCTGCCGTGGATGACCAGATGCGACACGCCCAAGATCAGCCCTCGATTGGTCTTTTACTGTGCCGCGAACGCAAGCAAGTGACCGTCGAATACGCCCTCCGCGATCTGCGCAAGCCCATCGGTGTAGCTCAGTGGCAAACCAAACTGGTCGACTCCTTGCCTAGGAATCTCAAAGGTAGCTTACCCACCGTAAAGCAGATTGAAGCCGAATTGGAACCACCCCGATAAGGACAAGTCAGCACGGGAAAAAAGTAACCCAAAAAAGTAACCCGGTGGAAAAAATTGGGACAACTTGAGTCCGCTCAAGTCCAACGAAAATTGAATCTAACTTGTTCGCTTAGAATCCATTGTCCTCAAAAAGGCACTTGAGTCAATTTGGGTCAAAAACAGGCAAAATGGCCTGTTTCGCTTTACAAAACCGCTGCTCTACCACTGAGCTAAACCGGCGTAAATTTATTACTTAAAGCGACTTACTAAGCTAAATTTTCCAGGAAAATTTCCGCTTGGAATCCTACGCTAAAAACATGGCCGAGAGCACTGATGGCGCACTCAGATACGTTGGCGAATGTCTCTCTCGTAGTCACAACGACAAGTATTATGCCTTGGTCAAAGTATCAGGCAAGCAAATCAGGCGTTCCCTGAAAACGACTGACCTCGCTTTAGCCAAGGAATAAAGGGGACGGGCATCTTTTATTGACTCAAACAGATGAGATTGGCGATTTTAGACATGCCGAGCTTCGCGTGAGGCGGGCAAGGGTAGGGTTGGCTTCTGGTTACTCCCGGCAGCAACTCTTTATGCAGCTCCAGGATAATACGAATAGCGTGCCGCATGGATACGCAATGAATTGTATCGTGTCAGAAATGAATTTAAGCCGAATTGAGCAGACGTGCCTGATAGAGTCAGTACACCCGTCTCACTCCCACCACCGATCCCATCTTCCACGTTGCGGTTGACGCACTGCGACAACCGCAACGACATTCGACTCCAGAATCTCTATACTTCAGAATTTTTACAAAGGTATTCCAGGAGTTCATCAGCCTGTGTATAGGCTAGTGCCGTATACGTGTCAGCCGCTCCGTAGTAGATCGCAATCCGGTTGGTATCTGGATCGGCCAAGGCGGCGCAGGGAAAGACCACATTGGGCACATAGCCTACGGTCTCATACGGCTTTTCTGGTGTCAGTAAATAATCCCGAGTCCGATAAATCACCTTCTCGGGATGATCCAGATCCAGCAACGTCGCACCCATGCTATAGACAAAGCCGTTGCACGTGTTGGTAACGCCATGATAGAAAAGCAGCCACCCTTCGGTCGTTTCAATTGGTACAGGACCCGCTCCGATTTTGACGCCCTGCCACCATCCACTTCCACCGGCCCGCATCACTAATCGATGTTTGCCCCAATAGGTAAGATCCCGGCTATGGCTGAGAATGATGTCTCCAAATGCCGTGTGACCACTGTCGCTGGGGCGACTCAGGAGGACGTATTCTCCATTAATCTTTCTCGGGAAAAGGACGCCGTTTCGGTTAAATGGCATCAGCGCATTCTCCATCTTTACGAATGTTTTAAAGTCCTTGGTCCTAGCCAGCCCAATGGAGGGCCCGGGAAAATAATCGCACCAAGTGATGTAATAGGTATTTCCGATCCTGCAGAGACGCGGATCGTAGGCGGACTTGTTTACCACCGTTTTCCCGGATTCGTCCTGCCAGACAATTTTTTTGTGATCCACCCGCCAATCGTATCCATCCCGACTCTGGGCCAGATGCAAGTGAGGAAGCCCATTCCGATAGTCAACGCGCATGACTCCGATGAAGCCATCCCTATATGGCAGGACAGCGCTATTAAAAATACGCGCACCACAAGGGATTGGATTCCAGTCGGTGATGGGATTGGCCGCGTGACGCCACACAATATCCGAGGAGTTGTCGGGGCGATCCTGCCACGGTATCTGCGGTAGACTTGAGCCGATAATAAGTTTCTTCTTGCTGGAACGTTTTGCAGCCATAGTTGGATTGATCATCTGGGTTAAGGTTATTTCAAAAAAGAGTATTCCATTGAGGAGACTTGCGCGGAATCTGCGTCTCTATGGAACTATTTGACATGGAACGTCAGCTCCTGCAGTGAATCGAGACTGCCGCCTACACCCACAACATATTTCCCCGATTCAACTACAAATTGTTGATGCGCGTCGTATACACCCATTTCTTCCATACCCAAATCAAAGACAACTCGCCGGGATTCTACCGGTTTTAGCGAAATGCGTTGGAACGCCACCAACTGCCGATAGGGCCGCGCCACGCTGCCACCGTAAACAGTCAGATATAGCTGCACCACTTCATCTCCATGGCGCTGGCTGGTATTCTGAACATCAACTGATATCTTTATCTTTCCACCGGGGGCAATACTACTCTGATCAAGCTGCGGCACGCCATAGGCAAAGGTCGAATAGCTCAAACCGAATCCAAACGAAAGTCGCGCCTCGCCTTTATGATCAATATAATGATTGCGTGGCAGGTGCGTATTATAGAAAACGGGAAGCTGTGCCTCGCTTCTGGGAAAGGATACGGGCAAGCGCCCAGCTGGATTGATCTCGCCGAAGATCGCCTCCGCCACCGCCCGACCGCCCTGCATTCCTGGATACCAAGCCAGCAGAACCGCGTCAGAATAATCCAACACGTCCTCTACAACCAGTGGTCGTCCCATGATTAAAACCGTAATCAGGCGTTTGCCCTGGGAGCGAAGCTGACGCAACAACTCCAACTGTAAACCTCCGAACCGGAGATTGGCCCGGTCGTAGCCTTCCCCACTCTCCTTGTCGAATTCGGAATCGAGTTGAACCTCCTTGACGCGAGCAGCTCCGTTTTCCAAGAATCCACTCTCGCTATCTGCAGCGCTCGATCCGCCCAGCACCAATACAACCGCATCCGCCTCTCCAGCCAATGCCAGCGATTCCTTAAGCCAGTCTCCACGTAGTGAGCGGACTTTGCAGCCTCTTCCATATCGAATCTGGATTCCCCTTTTTGCTCCCAATTCCTGCATTCCTTCAAGCACTGTCACCACATCCGAACGATTCTGCGGCGCGGTGTAATCCCCAAGTTGATTCATCGGAGTATCTGCATTGGGCCCGATTACCGCGATTTTCTTGACGCATGCAAGCGGCAACGTTTCATTGGAATTGGAAATCAATGTGATTGATTGCCGTGCCGCCTCGAGCGCCACCTGGCGATGTGCCGCACACCCGATCACCTCAGTTACCTGCCTTTGTTTTGGATAGGGATTCTCGAATAATCCCATGCGAAACTTAATCGACAGAACGAGCCCCACCGATTGGTCCAGATCGCCTGCCGTAATCAATCCTCGGTCCAAGGCCTCACGCAGCCCACGCGAATAGAAATCGATACAACCCTCATCAGTGTCTATTCCAGCCTTCAATGCTTTCGCACAAGCTTCCGCATCGTCCAAGGCAAAACGGTGGTGCTTGAGATTTGGAATGGCTCCGCGATCCGATACAACAAATCCACTGAATCCCAATTCGCCCCGCAGCACATCTCTCAGTAAATGGCGGTTGGCCGCACATGGAATCCCGTCGACGTTATGGTAGGCGCACATGACAGACTGCGCACCAGCCTTGATGGCCGCCGCAAACGGCCTGAGCTGTATATTCCTCAATTCGACCGGCCCAAGATGAACCGGAGCAGAGTTGTGCCCCCCTTCAGGATCGCCATGAGCCGCAAAGTGTTTGACGGTGGCAAAGGGGCGGTTGCGCTTCGGGAACACCCCTCCCTGCAATCCTTCCACATAGGCCCGTCCCAACTGCGCTGCCAAAGTCGGATCCTCCGAAAAATCTTCCTCCACTCGAGACCATCGAGGATCCCTCGCTAAATCCAGAATCGGACCATATACTGTGTGAATACCTGCCATCCCCGCTTCGTTCCCAATCACCTCTCCAATTTGCTTGAGCAAATTGGGATTCCACGTAGCACCCAATCCAAGCCCTGTCGGAAAAACGGTACCACCCAACACCATTAATCCGTGCGGCGCTTCCTCGGCCAATAGCAACGGAATGCCCCATCGCGAATGCTCGATGACATGCTTCTGGAATAGTCCGACCGCCTTTTCCATGAGCGTCGGCGTCAATCCCGAACTCCAACTGCGACCACTCCACCAATCGGCGCGAAGCAAACCATACATCGAGCCGATCGGCACCCGGGAAAAACTTTCTACAAACTCGGGCTTAAGGGACAGCTCCTCGCCGTTTCGATCATAGGACCGAAAGCCATCCAGCTTGCAAAGTTGCCCGATCTTTTCCTCCACACTCATGCGCCCGAGAAGATCATGCACGCGCTTTTCGATCGACTGCTTGGGATCGCGATAAATATTCATTCCAGAAAATTTCACCCTTACGTCTTGATTTATTTCCGAACCCAAACGCCAACGATTTCACCAAAGTATAACTTGTGTGCACCGTCCTCCGGGCGTGAGGTTTCCCCTTTGGGAGGAAACCAACATTCAGCCCGAGTCCGGTCTGCATAGATTTTCTTGCATTGGACAATCATTCTCGCCTCGGTATAAGCCATTCCTGGTTTCAGAGACAACGGCGTCAAGCCCGACTCCTTTACCTTGTCGATATCACGCCCTGATTTTGTACCGAAGAGTTTGAGCTGAGGCCGGTATTTTTCCTCGAAGAAGGAGAGCGTGAAATAGTTCTCCTTCTCGAGAAACTCGTAAGTATAGCGAGTATTGTAGACAAGGATGAAAGCCACCGGATGCCGCCACAATCCAAACCCACCCCAGCTAGCGGTCATGCTGTTGAATTTCTTCTCATCTCCCGCGCTGATAAGCATCCAGTCGCGCCCTATCAACTTGAACGTGTTGTCACGAATCTCGTCAGAAGAGATGCTCTTGAACAGATCCGTCACTTCCTTTGGAGGAAGCGGAACGACAGAGGGTTTCTCGTCGTCCGCCTCCGCCCAAACCAACGCAGGGCAGCCGCATAACACGAGCAGATACAACCAACATAGAATTCGCATGCAGACTCCGCCCGTAAGGGATTCTTCTTTAAAGTCCCTTCAGACAGGCATTGATGATTTCGTCGAGATCACCCTCCGCCAAGCCGATGCACGTGTCCGCTGCTCCGTAATAAACCCGTAAACGACGTTTCTCCATATCTGCAATGGCTCCCGTAGTGAAGACACAGTTGGGAGTGCGTCCCGTCTGTTCATAAGGCTCTTCCGCTGTGAGCAGATAGCTTTCCATTCGGCCGATGATCTTCTCGGGGTCTTCCAAATCAAGCAGCACCGCGCCGAGTGAATAGCTGACTGTTGAACAGCTTGAAGAGACTCCATGAATGATCTCCAACCAGCCTTTTTCCGTCTTGATCGGAGGCGTCGGACCAATCTTTTCCCAGTTCCAATTGGTGTATGGCCCCATCAGAAAACGGTGCTGTCCCCAATGAATCAAGTCGGGGGATTTTGAGAGCCAGATATTGCCGTCGGCCTGACCTGCGCCGCCGTAGGGACGATCCAGTCGCACGTAATAACCGCCCACCTTTTCCGGGAAAAGACAAGGCACGCGATTATGCGGTAGTGCCACGATGTCCATAAACTCGAACGTCTTGAAATCTGTTGTTTTATACATCAGATCAATGCATCCCTTAGGAGAATTACCTGGGCGGATAATATAATAAGTATCGCCAATCTGCGTGATGCGACAATCGATGGGATGATTATCCAAATCGCCAAAACGACGTTCGGGATCACGGGTAAAAACTGGCTCTGGATTGATCGTGAAATCGACACCATTGTCGCTCTCGGCTACATGCACGCGTGCGTAAGCCTGATTGCGCAGCAAAATCGACAGCAGTAGAATGGTCTTGCCGTTGAACATGATCTGACCGGGGTTGAAGACGACGTCGGCAGGTCCAAATGGGAAATCAGACGGCTTGATGATCGGATTGGCAGGATGTCTTTGAAGAAGAGTGGGTTGTCGGAACATAGATAAATTCAATGGTTGGTTTGCGGTTAAAAGGATTCGACGTGCCAATCGAAGAACAGGTAATTGCGCCGGGTATGCGCCATGGTATCGATGACCGTATAACTGGCGGATTGCGCGTAGGCAGTATCGTAATCCTGAAAGGCAATGACTCGACTCAAGCCTCCGACATAATCGATCGTCTTCCCGTTCGATAACTTCACCACGCTCTTAATTCCGGAAGCGTTACTGGCCAGAAAACTCATTTTCATTCCAGATTTATGAGGGCCTCCGTAGGTTTCCCCACTGAGGAACGCAAACACCGTCCCGACTCCAGGGACATACATATCCTTGACCATATAGGAGATGAAATTTTCCTTCTTGGCCTCAGCCAGCTTCTTCGAAGCTCCCGGGCAAATAAGCTCCTTAATGAACATGTACTTATGAGGTATAAGCGTATAGCCCATGTAGGGCGCAATTTTCGACCCAAGGTAATCTGAGTCAGGCTTTACATAGACCGTAACGCCATTGAGTGCATAGGGAAGCCGATCATCATTTTCAGCGGTGTATAGTTGGATTGCTGCGGCCATGCAGCGCAAATTCTGCACGCATTGCGCGGAATACGCATATTTTCGAGCGTAGGTCAGACCTGGAATCGTCAGGGCCATTAAGACGGCCACAATCCCAATCACCACCATGAGTTCCACAAGCGTGAACCCCGAATTTTTCCCAAATCTCTTTTGAGTAGGCATGATCTCTCCCGCTCTATTTTGAAGTAAATGACATATCATCGAAGTAGATCATTCCCTTCGCTTCTTTGCCCCATCCAAGGCAGAGATACATCGTTTTGTACAGAAGATCTGGATACTTTTCCGTATCGGTCGGCACCTCAGTCGTCACTTCGTACTCCTTCCATTCCGTATCCACCTTCATTTTTTTACCTTTATAGAAATGGCTGCCCGTATGCCGCACGGCATAGCCTTGAATGATCGCCGTAATCTGACATTCCTGATCCGCCTTTGCCCAGAACTTGAAGCTGACACTACGACCTAATTCAACAGGAAGATAGATGCTGGCAATTTCCCCTGCCCCGTCCGCTTGTACGGCGAGACTTTTCTCCCCCGAAATAAAATCCTTGAGCGGAACAATCCGTGGCGGCTGAAATTTTCCCTCGCGACTGTTATACTTCCATGCGGCAGGGACCATCAGCCCATTTTCCAAATTCCCATCGGGCAGGGTATTCTCTTTGAACTGATCAGAACTAACCTCGGCTATCTCGATGCCCTTGAGGCTCACCGTCAGTTCTGTTTCCGGGTTGATAAAGAAATCGAATTTGAATCGATTCGATTCCTTTGTGTAGAAATACGCAGTATATGTTTCCCACTCGGTACTCAGTGCATAACCATAAGTATAGTCTCGCTCGTCATCAGGAGTGAGAGTCAACTGAAACGGAGTTTTTGTCGCGGCGCCTCCGACGGTGCTTTTCATTTTCCAAGTCACACGGTAGTAGCTTCCCGTCTTAGTGTCGACTTCCGCATGTAATTTAGGCCATCCCGTCGTAACCGCCAAACTATATACCATCCCACCCTCCTCCCGATGCTTCGCCCAGGGCGCTGTCACTTTGATCGGCAACTCCTCTGCGAGGCTACCAACCATCATCGCAATAAGAATGAGAGAAATCTTCGAAATGAAATCTAATTTGCACTCACCTAATCGTCTCATCGCATCTCCTTTATTTGAAGGTGATAAATCCAAAGCTCAGCCGGTCTTCGTGAGCCCTGCCTTCAGAACTCCAGCCAATTTGCTCTCGAGCCTTTTGGGCTCCATCCACATTATCGGCTAAAATCTCAAAACCTATCGTTTTGCCGCGAGCCGGAGCGGTAATATTCAGGGTTGTCAACGGAACTGCCAGGGTCAGATCGTACCCATTCGCCTGCTTTTGGAGGGCAGGCTTGATGCCTCGGTCCGACATAAGGTTCACGCCAGCCCCTTGAAACTTGATGCCTTGCTCCGATACACGCGGCAGGATAAAGATTCGCCCCACTCCTGCGTGGTAACTTGCGGGGTGAGCACCCGCGAGGTGACTCGGATCAAGGTCAAAGAACAGCTCGATACAATCCTGCTCCCACGGATTACGCTCCGCCGGGGCACCCGATGAAACGGCGTCTTTAACACTAATCTCCAAATAGAGATTCTGGTCGTCATACCAAGCCGAAAAACCCGCACTGAATCGCCCTCCCGGCGAGCCGCTCAATACCTTGGCCAGCGGCGTCTGTGCCCCTGCCTTTGTAAAAGCACCATACACCGCCCCTGGCTTGGCAATCTTAACCGGGAAATTCCAGATCTTGCGATCCACCACCACCTTGACCGTTGCCTCAACCTCAGTCTCCTTAAAGTCCCGTACCGTCACCGCAACCTTCACGCTGATCTCCCCTCCCGCCTCAGCAGTAAAGGCAGTCGTCTTCTGCCCGACTATGCCATTTCCTTGAACTCCAACCTCGCCCTTCACCTCTTTGGAGGATTTGTTACTCAGACCGACGGCGACCACCCATCCGTCCCCCTCCGGCATAAGTCGCGCAACACTGACTTGAATGGGCTTCTCTGCTTCCATCGCCGCTGACTTGAGAGCCTGCAAAAAGGCATCATTGCTCAATTTCGCCCCTGCAATGAGGTAATAGGGAGATTTCCCAAGTCGAAGAGGTTGATTTTTCAGACTGACCTTGTTTCCGAAAATATCACACAGAAATGCCTCTTCATCCGAAATCTTGAGCGACACCTTCAGATCCTTGCTATCCCCGTAGTTCCAAAAGGCAGCGCGATATCTCCCGTCCTTTTCGTAGACATAACAAATGACATCGCGCATCCACTTAAACTTGGTCACAGGCTTGGCCCCATCGAAGTAACGCGCAAACGCATTGTAAGCGACAAAATTCACACCCGGCACCAGTCCGTTCCATCCCATCATGTCAACGTGCGGAGAGAGATTGCGCTTGAAAAGCGTGTCGCCAAATGGCCCCATCGACTGCTGCACGCCTTCTCCAAGATCCGTCAGCAAACGCCATGAGGCGTGGTAGACATCGTATTGCGTTGTTTGAAAGTAGTTCTTATCATTGCCCCGAAGGTAATAAGTTTCCGTATTCCATAAGGGCATTTCCTGACTCGTCGCATTCTTGATGAGCGCACGCACTCCCTGAATCTGACGATCCGCCGCCGTCACCGAAGCGAGATGCGGAGCGTCGTACGGATGAAAACTCACGACGTCGATATCATTTGCGATCCCGCCTTTAAAGCAGTCGATGAGGTAGCTCTCGACATTCCCACCAAGATCACCTGTCGAGCAGATTCCCACCAATTTGGCGCTCGGATCACTCACCTTCACAACATCGCGAGCTTGATCCACATACCGCACATAATCGTCTACTTTCATGTAGAGATTCGGCTCGTTGAATATCTCATAATGGGTGATTCGCCCCTTGAAATGCTCCACGACCGCCTGAAAATGTTTCTTCCACAACGCCTCGGGGGCTAGATACAGACTGCGTGTGCGCAGCCATTCCGGCAGGTCTGTACGCTTGACGCTCTTATCGAGGACCCATTTGGGTTGATACCCCACCCCAGACTCTTCCCCTTTCTTCACCAGGAAAGCGCCCTGTAGAACGGGCAAAATTCGAATGCCATGACGAGAGGCCATCTCGACCAGCTTGTCGCTGTAGCTAAAATCAAACTTTCCTTCCTCCGGTTGAAGCAATTTCCAGATGAACACCGACATCGGATCCATGTCACGCAACAACCTTGTTCCACTCTGCGAGAGCATGTCCATGAACTCTTCTCGGCTCATACCGCGGCATTCGATCAGGGATCCATCCCGGGTACCCACACACAGCCCCCCGCGAGTCAATCCCAAGCCCGACCAATTGATCCCGGCCACGAACGTAGTAGATAGGTCCGCCAGCTTTTTCTCGATGCGACCCACGACAGCATAATCAGACCACTGCCCACGCCGGGTATTGCCACCGCTCTCGACACTCGTCTGAACGTTGAATGCCCCATAGCGGTTCAAAGGAAGCTTTTCTGAAAGCACTTTGATTTCGCCCGGAGCCAGCGTGACTTGATATGGCTTCGTCAGGATCCCGTCGCCAGTATAGTCATCCGTCACGACAGCCTTGATCTTCACCGATACCTCGCTCGCCCCATAATTGATCACAGCCGTCTTGAGCAAGGAGCTCTCATCGAGGGAATCCACCGAATAATATTTTTTTTCCGGAACGCTCAAAGCCTCGACATCATTCGACGGCTTGTAGTCGGTCAAGGCCCCTTCCTCCAATTGGAGATTATCCATCCACAAATCCGCCGCCGGATCACCCTGCTTGCACCAAGCGATGACGAACGTGTGATAGTCCCGCGTCGTACCCGCATTAACCTTGAAGGTGTAGCTGTACCGCTTCCATTCCTTTCCGACGTGGAACTGAGCGCCGTGATTCTGCCAATTATTATCCGCCTCCACGCACAAGGACGTCACATGCACCACGAAGTCGTCCACATTACCCTTCATCCAGATTGAGAAGGTGTATTCCGCGCCTCGCTTGAGCTTCACCTCATGCGTAAACAGATTCACCTGCTCCGCCAGGCGATTGGGAATAAAGAGAGATTGTTTGCCGCCGACCGCCGTAGCCGCATCGACTCTCGCTGGCTCATAGGTCAGATCCTTGTTCGTCTCCAAACGCTGAAATTTAACGGCGACATAGCCCTCATCACCCAACTCAAATCCAGAATTATTGAACAAATTCTCGGCCGCGAGAAATCCCGGCAGAAGGACCCCGCCGCACAACACCCCACCCCAGACCATCCGACCGAGTCGGGCAAATCGAAAACGACGGGTCGCGCACTGAAGAAGAGAAGAAAGGAACTGCATCCAAATACTCCGTAAATGTTCACTTTAGAGACCTGTAATCCTCCAAGAACCTCTGAGTCGATGCCCTCCCCGCGACCACCCCCTCTCCCTCATGCGATTCGAGTTTTAGCAATTCAAGCCTCTGTGCAATCTACCTCATTTTAAAATAATGTAAATCTTTTTTTAATGATCATCAAATTTCTTGTGAAAAGCCGTTTTCAGCCCTATAGTGAAATCACTCGTAAAGGAAAAACTCTCCGATCTCTAGCGCTAAAGCGCTTATAATCAATATATAAAGCAAATTCAAAGTTTGCGCCGCTAAATATGATCATTACTTGCAAAAAGCAGGTGCCCCTGCGTTGGATCTTCTTTTCCATCCTGCCGTGGGCATCCTTTGCGTACACGTGGGCGATGGGGGGGACAACCTTCCTATTTTCGCTTAAAAAATTTCTAGAGAACCCGGCGGCCGTTACTTTCATTCTCAGCCTGCCTACGCTGATCTCCCTCTTCACCGGTCCGTATTTTTCTTTTCTATCCGATCGGATTTGGACGCGTTATGGACGAAGAAAGCCGCTCCTCATCATTTCCTTTATCGGAGTCATGCTCTCGCTGGCGGCCATGCCGTGGATGCCCAATTTCTGGGCGCTCGTGGCGGTCTACCTGCTTTACTGCTTCTTTGGCGATTTGAATACCATGGAGCTGCTCAAGCAGGAAATCGTCCCTCCCCATGAGCGCGGTCGCGCCACCGGAGCGATGTTGTGGTGTACCAATCTCGCCGGGATCTTCTTTAACTTTGTCGCCCTGGGACGCTTTGACGATGTGGCGTTTTATGCCGGTTTTCCCATCGCCGGGGAATGCATTCTCTATCTGTCCGCCTCGCTCCTGATCTGCGTGATGCTGCTATTGGTCGTGCTGGGCATCAAGGAGATCGACCAACATAGTCCTGTGCGTGGGCAACACTTCTCGGTGCGTAATTTCGCCGTGGCCATCACGGACCGGGAACTGTGGCCGGTTTATCTCCTGATCTTTGGTTCAGCTGTACTCAATGCGGGTCTTGGCCCCTTGGGGAACCTGCTCTACACCGAGCAGTGGGGCTATAGCAAACAGGAGATGGGCATCAATATTGCCGTGGGCGGTGTCATCAATATTTTCCTCATCGGTGCGTTGACCGTCTTTGCCGACAAGCTCAATCGCATGCGCGCCTATCAGACCTTGATCTGCATTTCGCTCAGTCTCAACGTGGCCTACTTCTCCTATGTAACCTTTATCCTGCCTGACCAGCGCCCCTCCCTGGTCGAGATTATCCTCTTCGGCGAACTGAGTTCGGTCGTGGGCTTGCTCACGAGCATGATTTATTATCCACTCGTCTACGATTACATCCGCCGCAATAAAATGGGCACGTACGCCGCAGGAGCAGGACTTGTCATGCGCCTGACGGGATTGATGACGCTCAATGGCGTGGGACTCTTCATCTGGGCATACGCCACTCTTTTTCAACCACCCGCCGGTGAAATGGTCCGCGTCGTCCTCAAGGGTGGCGACGCCAACACCCAGACACAGGTACAATCCATTTTGCATGCCGCGTCGTGGACCAATCCGGCAACCGGCACACCCGTGGCTTCCACTCTTGTCGACGCTCGTGCCTGGCAATCCGACGGCACGGTCAGTTCGTTCGGCCGGGCTTGGGAGGTGCGTTTGCGTAACCCACAGAGCGCAGAGCTGGCGAAAACCAAAGAAGAGCTCGGCAAAGAAATCTCCCTACTGCAAAGCCAGTCCAAAATTCTTACAGATCGCATCGCCGCGAGGAAGGACCAGGTCCACGCCGAGACTTCAGCCCGCCTGGAACAGGAATTGCACGAAAAACAGAAATGCGTGGAAAATCTCGCGCAGCAAACCGCCCAGATTCAAGACACCTTGCGTCATCAGGCGCAAAAATTCGAAATTCAGGTTCAACGCACCCTCAACGCGCAACTGCTTGAGGATGGCGGCCAAATTCTTCGGGCCTCCACCCAGTCGGCCATGATCTTGGAGTACGCTCTGGCCACTCCACTCAAAAGCAAGGAGCTGGAAAAAATCCTCGAAAAGTTGCGTCGGCTCGAACCCGATGTCATCGACCTGCGCCCCATCAAAAAAGAAACCGATTATACGGTTGAGCTCAGTCTTCTTTCTACGCCCTCTTCAAGCGACGGTACGTTGGCTGAAAAATTCAAAACCTCCCTGCAATGCGCCTCACGGGAATCCGGGATCTGCCTGGAATTGAAAATAAAGCAAGCGGTCCATGCGATTCGTCTCCCCGCCATACAATTTGACGTACTCACCGTTGAGCCCGCCACCACGGATTACCTCTCTCCCGTTACCCGCGGCGTCAACGCCATTCTGGGCTGCTTCGATGCGGCCCCACAACCCGATCGAAAACTGACGGCCCTCGCGCGCGCCCTACGCTCTCCATCGGGAGTCAACCACGTCAAAATCAGTCCCGGACCGGAGAAGAAATCGATCTCAGTCCTCGCCGTTATTCCTCCACAAGCTCCCACGGCGGACTCTGCCTCGACGCGCTTGGGCGAACGTATGCGGGATCTCTTCGGGCCCACTACTTCACCCCAGATCGCAAGCCAGGCACTGCACTTCTATGAGCGAGTCGACGCCACTTCCGCCGCCCAGCGCCTCACCCTAGCCAAGCCAATCCTTGCCACAGATTACGCGCCGATGCGCTACAACTATATGTGCGGCTACCTTTGGATGTTCATCATGGGATCAATCGGAATCACCATCACCTTTATCTTTTGCTACTACGAGTCAAAAGGCTACATCCACAAACGCGGAGTCGAAGAGGCTGAATCCACATGACCCAACCTTCATCCCCCACCTATACGCCCGGCTTTTCCCGCTGCAAAATTCTCTTTGTTGCGGGGGGTATCGCACTCGCCATGCTGGGCTTCAGCCTGATCATGGAACCGCTTTACCTCGTGCTCTGCGGCCGGCATACCCAGGCCGAAGTGTGCGCGGTGATTAAAACCAAGCCGGGAATTCCCGACAAGGTTCTGACTCATCCACGGCAAGTCCTTTTAGAACTTGAGCCCCAGGACCGCAGCTATCTTTTCTGGAATGAATTCAAATTTCAAACCGAGACGGGCCAAGTCATCGTGACGCGGGCTCCCATCGCTTCGCGCCTCAAGCCTCTATACACATTAACCGATGCCGATGGGCTGCCCACCACAGATCTGGTCTGCTACAATCCACACGATCCACGCCGCATCACCTTCCCACTGATCGTCAGCACCTGGTTCGCTCCTGGCATTCTCATCGGCATCGGCCTGCTCGCCATTGGTGTTGGAGCCACACTGTTCCATTGGTCCAAAATCCCGATCGAACTTCCACCCGTGCCTACCGGCTCTTGAAACCAAGATTGCATTCCTTCACCCCGCCTCCTAGATTGATCCCAGACTCGATTATGCCCACTCGTAAACCTAAAAAAGTAGACATTGTTTGCGAAAGCCTGAAAAAGCGCATTATTAATAATGTGTGGAAAGTTGGTAATCATATTCCAACTGAACTCGAGCTGGCAGATGAATTTCAATGCAGCCGGGGAACCATCAGCAAAGCCATCGCCCGGCTGGAAGGACTTAATCTTCTCGAGGGACGCAAACGTGGCGGAACGCGGGTCACCAGCAATACGATCAAACAGAGTGCCAATGCCGTAGACTTGGAAGCCTTCGCCTTCGTCTTTCCCAATGAGCGCCACGAAGGCATTCGCCGCATGGTCCGGGGCTTTCAAGACGCCGCCTACGCCCATGGGCGCAGCGTCATGATGTTGACCACGGGAACGGAATTACGCAAGGAGACCGAGATCATCTCCAGCCTACCCGACTATAACGTCCGCGGCTGCGTCACCAGCCCTGTCCTCAGCACTGTCTCCGGCCAATTGCAGTTTTCCCAAATTGTCATGGCCTCAGAGATTCCCATCGTTCTCGCTGGCATGGCTCTGCCAGGAACCGGTTGCCCGTCAGTAACCGCTGACTTCTTCCACGAAGGCTACACCGTCACAAACCATCTCATCAAACAGGGCCTGAAGCGCATCGGCTTCCTAGCCAATCACGCTTGGACCCAGATCGCTCGCGAAAAACATCTGGGCTACCGCAAGGCTCTCGAGGAGGCAGGTATTCCTTACAATTCAGCTCTCGTCCATCTCGCGCCCCAGATGAATCCTTCTCATGAACATCCCCTACGCGAGCCAACGCGAATCGCCCAAAACTATTTAAAGCAAGCCACTGATTTGGAAGGCGTTGTATGTCTCTATGACTTTCTCGCTGTCGCCTTGATAGAGACAGCGCGCTCATTGAATATCCGCGTACCAGAAGATTTAAAGGTCATTGGCATCGATGACATCTCTATCGCCAATGCGACCCAGATCAGCTTGACTACATACCACGTTCCATTTGAAGCTATTGGACAGCAAGCCTTTACGTTACTCAATAACCTTGTAAATGGCACTCCCGTGGAAAACACAGACGTCCAAATCCGCGGCGAGCTGATGATCCGACAGAGCGCCTAACCCCCTCGCCTTTACACAAGGAAGCGTCTCTCGGCTGGCTATTTCTCCATCCGGTTACACGCGCATTCCCTGCGCCCATCATCGATCCGGCTTTATCGGCAATAATATTGAATGCTTTTATTTGACAAAATGATCATATTAAATGATGATATACAAGAAATCGGGAACCTCATCGCCCCATCTCGCATCTCAGCCCTCTTTCTTTCACGCATAATTTCATCCTAACTAACTTATTTTCAACAAGAAACGATTCTATTCCGCATGAAAAATACTCTCGAAACTGTCCGCCTTGGCTTAATCGGCATGGGAAACATGGGCAACTGGCATATGTCTTGGCTCGGGTCCGACAAAATCCCCGGCCTCAAGCTTGTCGCCATTTGTGACGTCGTAGAATCAAAGCTTCAGAAATTTCCGGCCTACCACCACTTCCTCAACCATCGCGATCTTCTGAAGTCAAATCTGGTCGACGCCATCCTCATCGCCACACCGCACTATTCCCATACCACCATTGGAATCGACGCCCTCAATGCGGGATACCATGTCTTGGTAGAGAAACCGATCTCGGCGCATAAAGCCGATTGTGAACGACTCATCGCGGCCCATCGCAATCCGAATCAAATCTTCGCAGCCATGTTCAACCAGAGAACGGATTCCATTTATCAAAAGATCCGCAGCATGGTTCAAGGGGGAGAGCTCGGAAAAATTCAGCGCATCAACTGGATCATCACCGATTGGTTCCGCACGCATGCCTACTACGCCTCGGGGGGCTGGCGCGCCACGTGGGAGGGAGAAGGCGGCGGCGTGCTGCTCAATCAATGCCCGCACAATCTCGATCTTTTCCAATGGATCTTTGGCATGCCCAAAAAGGTTCGCGGTTTCTGTCAGTTTGGCCGTTATCACGATATCGAGGTGGAAGACAGTGTGACCGCGTATATGGAATATGAAAACGGCTGCACAGGCGTCTTCATCACCACAACCGGGGAAGCCCCCGGAACCAACCGCCTCGAAGTGACCGGCGAACAAGGCAAGCTGGTCATGGAAGGTGGCACCCTCACCTATACGCGCAACGAGATTCAAATGAGCCGCTTCAGCCGCGAGACTCCCTTTGGGTTTGGCCAGCCGGAAGTGTGGCATGCCACGATTCCCGTGGTGCAAAAGGGCGAACAGCACGCGGGTATTCTCAAAAATTTCACCAATGCGATCCTCAAAGGCGAGGCGCTGCTCTCTCCAGCCAAAGAGGGCATTCGTTCCGTGGAATTAGGCAATGCCATCATCCACTCGGCAATACATGACATGACCGTCGAACTGCCCCTTTCCAGTAGCGAGTATGAAAAGACGCTCACGGGATTGATCCATCAATCAGACCGCAAAACCAAAACGACCGTACAGACAGACGTTGCTGAGGATTTCTCCAGTTCGTTCAAATAACGTCTTCGCAAATTATGAAGCCGGAAGCAGTCAGGCTAGGAATTATCGGGTTGGGCAACATGGGCCGGCATCATGTCGAAACCCTGCTAAACGGTGAGGTGCCGGATTGCGAATTAACGGCCGTTTGTGATTCCAATCCGGTCAAACAATCCGTCGGCAAAGGACTTCCTTTCTACAGCCAGTCGTCCGATCTCATCCACTCGGGGAAAATCGACGCCGTCCTAATCGCCACGCCACACTATTCCCATACTCCAATCGGAATCGAAGCACTTGATTCGGGGCTGCATGTCCTGATGGAAAAGCCTCTCTCAGTCCATAAGGCCGACTGTCTGAGGCTCCTCGCTACGCCTCGCAAGAAAACACAGGTTTTTGCCGTGATGCTCAACCAGCGAACCGATCCCTATTACCAGACGATTCGTCACATGGTGCAAAAAGGAGAGTTGGGCCGCATTCATCGCATTCATTGGACCATCACCGATTGGTTTCGCTCCCAAGCCTACTATGATTCGAGTGCCTGGCGCGCCACGTGGGAGGGAGAAGGAGGCGGCGTGCTGCTCAACCAAAGTGTACACAACCTCGATCTATTTCAGTGGATCTTCGGCATGCCCCACAAAGTCCATGCCGTGTGCAGTCTGGCTCGCTACCATCATATTGAAGTGGAAGACGAGGTATCCGCCATCTTCCAATACTATGACGGAACAACCGCCACCTTCATCACCTCCACAGGAGAGGCCCCAGGAGTGAACCGACTGGAAGTGATCGGCGACATGGGACGATTGGTGAAGGAGGGAGATCGCTTGACCTTCCATCGGAATCAAGTATCAAGCAGCGACTATATCCGCTCCACCCCCGAAGGATACAAGATGCCCCCTGCGGAGATCCTTGATATTAGCATCCCCGATCACGGTGAGCAGCATGTCGGGATCATCAAGAATTTTGTCGGAGCCATTTTGCGCGGCGACAAACTCCTATCCCCTGCCAGCGATGGCTTACATGCCGTTGAATTGATCAATTCCATGATTCTCTCCTCCGTACACCAGTCAATCGTGGAACTTCCGATTCAGGCAGCCGTTTACGAAAAAACGCTGCAAAATCTGATTTTCAATTCTCATTTTCAGAAAACCGTTTCTCCATATCAGGGAGGATTCGGAAATTATCTTCAAAAAAGCTCCACATGAAACTCGATCAAGTTGCCGTCCAACTTTTCACCTGTCGCGATCTTCTTAAAACCCCGACCGATATCGCCAGCACTCTGCGCAAACTGCGGAAGATTGGTTACACCGCCGTGCAGGTTAGTGGCATGGGGGCCATTGCCGAAGAAGAGCTCGTTACCATTCTCCGCGGCGAAGGCATGACCTGTTGCGCCACTCACGAGTCCGGAATCGAGATTCTGAAAAACCCACACAAGATCGTCGAACGCCTGCAGAAACTGGGCTGTGCAATTACCGCTTATCCATGGCCCGCAGACGTGAATTTCTCCAGCAAGGAGAGCGTGCAGTCTCTGATTGCAGGATTGGATAAGTCGGGCGCCATACTAGCCCAGGCCGGGCAAACCCTGTGCTATCACAATCACAACGTCGAATTCCGCAAGCTGCAAGGCAAAGCGGTTTTGGAACTCATCTATGCAGGCACAAATCCTCGCCATCTACAGGGTGAGCTTGACACCTATTGGGTTCAACATGGCGGCGGCGACATCGTCTGGTGGTGCCAGCAACTGGCAAATCGCCTGCCGATTCTCCACATCAAAGATTATCTGACCACGGATCAAAATCAGCCGATGCATTGCGAGATCGGCGCTGGCAACTTGAACTTCAAACGCATCATCGAGGCCGCGGAAAAATCCGGCTGCAAATGGTTCGCCGTAGAACAAGACACGTGCCCTGGAGATCCCCTCGATTCCCTCGAGAAAAGCTTTCGCTACATCTCCGAGCATCTGGTCGAATAATCTCTTTGCGCCGCGGGATTCCACATCGAGCGGCGCCACTCTCGATCTGCGCTTCGAGAGTTATTTATACACCTCGATCGCCGTCATGGAATGCGGAGGAAATGTATACGCCGCAGAAGCGCCTCCGCTGAGAGCGAAAGCCGATCCGGAAACGGTCCATACTGCCGTATCCAGATCCGCCTTCCAAGTGGTCGGCGCATTGACCTGCCAATATTTTGCCGAGCTTCCCGTGAATCCGCTGAATGACAGCGTCGCAGGAACGGCATAGTTACTTTTGTTGGCCACGATGATGTAGTACGTATTCCCATCACTGGAAATGCTGGCCGCACTGGAGATGATCGAATGAGCCGGCAATGACTCCTGTCGGTAGAGATCCATCACCATGTTGCGGACCTGCAGCGTCCCCGAAAACGTTACACTCGTGGTCGCCGTCGATCCGCTCAAAATATTGAGCGTAACCGTTGCCTGATTGGAACTCATCTCCGAGCGGTACCATCCGTAGAAAGGTTGATAACTCGAATTAACGATCGGATCCATCGTGAGATTGGATGTCGTATCCCCTTCGCTTGCCGCCGTGATCCACAACGGTCGGGAAGGCGATGCCGCACCAGCCACATACCGGGCTTCGTAGGAGAGAACATAATCGTAGCGCCCGGGTGAAGAATAGGTGTAGGTGGCGATCTGCGGCCAATTTCCCAGAGATCCACCGCGATTCGAGTCATATCCATTAAAGACTATTTGCAAGGCGTCACCATTCATGGTCGCGGTGGCTGTCCCGGCTCCGCCGAGATCTGTATTAATGGAAGCTATCTGACCCGATATAGTTGATGTCAGATCCATCGAACCCAAATAAGCTTCCGGCTGATAAGTGCTCCCCATGGCGGGCGCAATCCCCCGGTAACCGGGATAGCTCGACTGAGGTCCGCTGACCGTAGTCGTAAGCAGCGTCGATCCCTTGAAATGTTGACCCCACAATTTGAAGACAGGATAGGCTGGATACTCCCGGAAGGTCGTAGATGCCGTCGCCGTGGCATATAAATTGTAACTCAGCGGGCCATAGGAGTTGCTAAACATCTGCCAGTAGTTTGCCGTAATCACTCCATATTCGGGCTTCAGAAAAACGCGCAGCATGTCGGACATTTGCATGCCCAAGGCATACGATAGCCGATAGGTGGGAACACCCACCGTCTTATTCACCAACTGGGCGTTAAATTCCGTAATCGCCAACGGCAACCGCTTTCCTGCCAGCACTTCAATTGTGTCGTGAGTCGCTTTAAGCTGATATTCGAGATAATCGCCCATCGCCATGGCTGTTTTCTCCACTTTGATGGGGTCCGAATACACCTTGTCTCCGGTGGAAGAGAAGGGCTGATAAATATGGAGAATCACAAAATCAACAACACTCCCAGTATTCTCCAACACCGTCGCATCCCAATCATTCTGCAACTCACGGCCGCTCTCTTTGGCCACTACACCGATCTGCACCGAGGGGTCGACGGCCCGCATCGCCCAACCGCCATCCCTTACATAGGCAGAATAGGTCAGCGCGTTCATCTCGCTTTCCAGATAATACGTTTCGTTCCCCATCTCGAAATATCTGACCCCATATCCCGAGGCATTGCCCCCGGTGTTGGTCTGCCGCTTGAGCGCCCACGGATTTCCCGCCGTTGCGGGAGCGTTGAGATATTCCACCAGATTGGCCACATGCTCGGGCATCTGCGCCGCAGGCAAAAGCACGTCCGGCGCCGTGTACATTGGCTCCGCTCCAAAACTTTTGCACAATGACATAAACTCATCCAAACCGAACGACCATTTGCCTTTGACCGTCACATTGCCGCTGCCGTCAGTATCCGTTGCATCCACGCGATCGCTCACCGGTCCAATGGTCTTGCGAAAATCGAAACGACAGGCCATTCCCCCTCCCGGATACCGCAGCGAAGTCACGCTTCCCAGTTCACTCTTGGCCTTGTTCACCAGGATCGACGAGTAAGTCATCGTGGCGGGATTCCAAAAGCCGTTTCCGTACATGGAATAATAATACTTTTCCTCACCAGCCAGAATGTTCTGGCCAAAGACGCCCCGGTTCACCGCGCGCGATGCCTGAAGCTGACTCAATAAAGCCCCCGGGGTATACGAATACAAATTCACTCGCTTCAGCGCAAATGAGGCACCCGAACCCGCCGTCGACACGCCACGGACAAACGAGCGAACCGCCGTGCCCTGCGTCGCCCCGCTCGCTTGAGGATGAATTCCATCATTGGCCGTGAAGGTCAGCGTCGCCAACAGGACACCATTCGAATAGGCACGTACCACAGGGCTTGTCGTACCCGATATATAATCGACCTGAAGCGCATAGTTGTGCGTCCCAATCAACCGGGATTGCGTCACCGTAGTGGTCACCGTCGAAACCACCGCACCCGAACTTCCGGTGGCATAAAGGGTGACATTGTTTGACGTCGCCCCGGGAATAATACTGAGCGCAATGGAATTTGCCCCGACAGCATAGGCTGCCGAACTGGAATCAAATAAACCGAGCGTATAGACCACCGCCGAATTGGTGATCGTGAGCTCCATATTCAACTGCAGTACTTTATCGGCAGTGGCATAGAAATTAGAACCCGATATGGAATGAATAACCACAGGACTTCCTGAGGAATAGGGAGCGGCATCCGATACCACCAAGAGAGCGCTGCTGGTGTTGATGGAAAAGGAATCTCCTGCGGCAAGGGCCGAGGCAATCGACCCGGTTCCATATCGCCACGCCGACGCATTCGATGCGACACCTTCGAACGAATCTGAAAACAAAGTGGTAAGACCGAAGACCGGTTTCTCCATCAATAAAAGAGAAATTACCGCAACGAAGATCCATCGAATCAGATTCATCAAGCCTCCACGGTTAAATAAACTCAGCGACGTTGGACACTCTTGCGACGATAGACGAGAGATCCAGTCAACCCGATCAGCAGTAACCCGGCACAAGTCGGTTCCGGTATGGCCGTGACTTGCAGTCCAATCTTGTTCATGGCAATCACCAGCCCATTCGAATCGTAAAGGGCGTTCTTGGCCGCCTCGGCGGAAAAAGTCAGCTCACCAACAACTCCTGCAGCCAATGAGATGTCCGCCGTCAGCGAGTAATTCAGCAGCACGGAATCCGTGTAAAAATCATAACCTGTGGAGCTCGCATACCCCATGCTCGAGTTATCCCCCACATTGGAACTGACAAACCAGCCGCTCGAGGAAAGGGGTGACGTGATCGCGTTCAGTGTTAACCCTGTTGGCAATGCCGCCAGTTGCAAGTCAAACGAATCAACGGGACTGGCCGAGGTCAAACCCGAGACAATGACGCTTACCGAAAAAGTGCTCCCGGGAGTAATCAGAATCGTCGACTGCCCCGGATTGGCCGCATCCACCACGGCCAATGTCGCAGCCGAGGTCGACTGCAACATCCAGCCTGCAACCAATGTCAGGGCCAGTGAAAAGAGGGCATTATAGATTATTTTCATGAGGATAATTTCCGCTTTGTTTTTTAAGGCAATTGCTTTCCCGTATTGTTTCGCACTTGAACCGCATCGGGAGAGGTGATGTATCCGTCCGCGTTGATGTCTGCCCGTAAATTGTACCCGGCTTGCCCGGCCTGTAGTCCGGTTCCGTTGCGCACCTGAACCGCATCAGGAGACGTCACATATCCATCACCCGTCACATCCCCGATCAGATAACCAAAGGCCAGATAGACGCTGGGCAGAGACCCACCATCGGCGGACTGAATATTCGTCAAGCGAAGCTGGACTTTCTGCACGTTAGTCACGCCAGTGAGCGGAATGATAACGGTTTTCGCCGCCGCATTGTACGACAGCGTTCCGATGGTCGCCGTACCTGATACGAGAGTGGCTGTAGCCGTTGTAATCGCCTTGTCGAACGTGACCACAATATTCGACTGCCCACCCGAGCGGCACTCCACAGTCGTACTTGACGGAGCGGAGCTTCCAGAGAGGAAGTTGATTGGAATATCGTAGTCGCCCAGACTACCGTGCGCGCGTCTCGACACGGCGGATTGAATCGCCGGCGCGGTCGCTGATGGCGCGGCAATCACGATTGAGGCTGCATCGAACGCTGAAAGACTGACGTTATCCAGCCAGATGTTAGCCCCGCTCGTCGCCGTAGAAGTCGCCTCGACGAGAACCCGGACCGCCGAGGCCTGGGTGGTCCCTGAACCTCCGAGCTTCACTCCTTCCAAACCATTGAGCACAGCCTGACCGATAAAAGTCCCATCGCAGTACGCGCTGACAATCGGAGCTGTCGTGCTCTGTCGATAATCGACTTGAAGCCCGTAAGTATGTAATCCCAGCAAAGTCGAAGCCGTCCTGGAGAAGGTCGCCACGTTCCGCAGTGCGCCGCTGGAACTCGAGGCCACAATCGCGATGTTGTTGGTCGACGAATTCGCATCGACACTCAGAGAAATGCTATTTCTGGTAGAAAGATAGCCGGAAGTCGTTGTGTCAAATATCCCCATCCGGGTGACGGCATAGCCGCTCGTAGTGGTGGTGGTGGTGACTGTATCCGACGAGCCATAAACTTCAAATTCGTATAGCGAAAAACCCCATCCCCCGGCATGGCTGTTATGGGATGTGCCGTACATGCGCACATAGCGGGCACTCGCGGCAGAAAAGGTGTACGTCAGCGGCGCATCGGTACCCACAGTCGAATTACCCGTGACCGCCGCTTGCGTGGTCCAATTCGAAGCATCCGTACTGGTTTGAATCTCGTAATTGATTCCGTACGCGTAGGGCTCCCAATAAAGAGTGACCTTGTTGACATTGTAAAGGTCTCCCAGATCGACCATGAACCAGGACGGGTCCGTATTCGATCCGGTCCATTTGCTCGAATCGGTTCGCACTCCGTCAACGGCATTGGCCGCGAAGTTACTGCTGTAAGCTTCGACGGATGAAGCCGACGCTGTTTTACTCCTCGCCAAATTGGCATTCGGATTCAGCGAGGTAATCGCGCTGTCGATGTAGAGATCCACATTGAGCTGCACAATCTTGTTCGCTGTCGCCAGAACGTTGTACGCATTTTGTGAATGAAAACGAATTGGACTGCTTGACGTGGCGTAAGGGCTGTAGTCCTGCACCTGCAGAGCTTTCGTCATTACCGAAGTCCCACTATACGTCATCGAACCGACCGCAAACACATCGCCATTGCCAAGCGTAACGGAATTCGAACCTGTTCCCACAATCCAACCGCTCACTAGCCCAGATGAAAAATCTTCCGCCACAAATTCATTCACCGGCGCACCACCGGAACAAATCATCCCCAGTTCGATAAAAAAGAGTACTGCCAAGTGCAGCGACCATGGACCAAGACTGCGGATTGTATTCGTCACTCGATGATTCTTTCGCAAGAGGTTTACGAACTTGAGACAAACTCGCTTTGGGATTTGCCCGTGGGTGGCAATGAAGCGGTCGCTTCGGCCGCAACCGTCTCCAGTAGTAATTTCGAGAATAAACCGGCCAGGACCGGAGTCGCTCTTCACGCGTTCAAAGAGCGACTCCATTCAGCGGACCATCACCGCCGGCCCTGGGGACAAAACCTACAGACTCACCGCGCTACGGCGACGAGTCACCCAACCTAAACCAAGCATGCCAGCAATCAGAAATGCCGCAGACGAGGGTTCAGGAATAGCCGTCAAATAACCACTCGCGTTGATCGAGATCAGGCCCGCCTGACCATTGTAGAGAAGGTTATCCAGATTACTCGCCAGCAAACCGGCATCGCTCGATCCAAAGCGAATCCCGGTGGCATCCAACGTTCCGGTGATGTCCAGCGTGAAGCTACCCCAATCCGACTGGCTCGATCCAAAGGCAAGCAACGCCCCTGCGTCAATCGAGAGGAACGAATTGGCCGAGACAATCAGCTCACCCAACGTTTCAGCGAAATTATTCGCATCGAATGTGCCGCCGTTCAACGTCAGGCTGGCCGTATTGGTGATCTGGTTGGAAGCCCCGAGTTCAAGCGTCGCCCCATTACGAACAACCGAGTTGATGTACATCGCGGATGCCCCTGTGTACGAGGCCGTGGACTTGAGTACGAGCTTGCCCTCCTGAATATCAAACGCACCGCCGGCTGCTGCCGCGTAGCTACCATCATGCCACATTGTCGTATCGTTCCCCGCGAAAATCACCGTTCCAGCACCCGTCTTGGTAAAAACGGTCGTACCCGTCGTGATGCCGCTGTGGCGCCATCCCTGCACCGATCCCGTGAAGACCGCCGTACTATCGGAAGCAGCCTTGAAAGAAACCGTCGTGGTATTGCCCACAGTGTTCTCATTGTTGTACTGCTCGATGTGCACACCGCCGAATGTGGCCGTAGAACTTGCCGCCGTCACACCAATGGTCACCGAGTTCGTCACTCCCGTATTGCCATAACCGGCCACCTCCACCGTATCGGTTACCTTTACACCGTTATCCGCCGATACGACCACAGCAGAACTCACACCGCCAGACCCCGCACGAATGACGCCACTCGTCGTGCCTGAGCTATAATTCGACTTAAAGTTCAATGTCGCCGGACTCACCACGCTAGACTTGGCCTTGCCCGTAACAGCCAATGTCGGAGTCGCTGCAGTAGTCGAGAAACTACCCACACCCCAGTTCACCGTGCCTTGATCAATGGTCAAAAACGCAAAAGGCACTGGAGGAACCCCCGTAGACATTCCAGGATTCCCCGCATTGAACGACGCACTGTTGATATTCACCGTTCCAGCATCACCATCACGCACAGCCTGAATAAGTAGCCTCGAACCGTTGGCTATAGTCACATTCGTCGCCGATCCCAGCGTAAACACACCTGAACGGCCAACCCCGATGATCCCCGTGCTTAACGATGCATTATTGAAGACCACATTCATATTGTCCAAAACCACTTTCGGCGATTGCCCCGCTCCGCCGCCATCTACAGTAACATAAGTACCACCACCCGCCTGTAGCGTTAGCGTATTATTACTCGGAGTGTTCTGCCCACTGATCGTGAGCAGAGAAGTACCTTGCGCATAGCGTAGAGCAGGCGAAGTCGGTGAACTTACCGCCCCAAGCGTGACATCGCCATTCAACAGTAAAGGCAGTGTCGGCGTTCCCACATAATTAAAGTTGGCATACTCTCCCGAAACATCTGGAACATTGGTGCCACCCCAATTGGCAGGGTCCTGCCAGTTCGTGCTTGATCCGCCACTCCAGCTCAGTTGTTGTGCCTGCAGGGAACCAACCGCCAGCAGTACCCCCACGGCAACCAGCCCTTTTGTCATACGCGTTATGATTGATGATCTCATAGTTTCTTTTTCGTTTTGTATTAATTCCAGCTTTCGTCCTCCTAGCTACATTCTCAATATGCGTTATACCGATCAAAAAATCAACATTATATTTTATAATTATCTTTATTTCAGATTTAGCGCGAATTTCCTGCAGATTGGGAGCTCGGTTTCTACAGCAAAGCGCAATATTGGGTTTTCTGCCTAATCCGCATTCATTTTAATGCCTACTCGTGTATTTATACGCGTCCTCAGCATAGGGATCATTTTTTATTATTTAATACGCTTATTACAATCAACTTACGCGTTAATTTGCACACCAAGCCCATCTAGATAAAATCATTTCATTCATCGACTAGCTCCAACATTGGCGAGCGAGTCAGAGGCACGCCTCAATTAAAGATTATCTTTAATGTATAGCTTGCTTTTATATAAATAGAGGATTACTTTGTGTATACAATGAACTCAAAAACGCCTCTTCGGCTGTCGCGCCTCGCCTTTAGCATGGTTGAACTTTTGGTCGTGATTTGTCTCATTGCCATGCTCGCAGTCGCCTCTCTCCCCGCATTGACCTCCTTGAATCGGAGCGGCTTGGTCACGCAAACAGCGACCTCGGTGGCAAGCCAGCTCGAGCAGGCTCGCGAGTATGCCGTCGCGCAAAATACTTACGTCTGGGTCGGCTTTTATCAGGACACCACCAATCTGAAGATGTCCATGGTCATCGCGGCATCGAACGACGGCACGGACTTGACAGAGTCCACCCCGGACCTCGGGCTGATCCCCAACGCCTCCGTCAGCCTGATTCATCGCGTGGAAACTTTTAAGCAAGTCGAGCTCAAAGAGGCTGGAGACACTTCGCTTCGCTCGCTTTTCGACCAACCGCCCAACCCGGCGAGCAACATGGAAAATGCGCTGTGCTCGAATGGCATGGCCTTTTCCGTCAAGATTCCCGGTTCGACTTCTACCTCTCCCGTTCGTTTTACACGCATGCTGCAATTCACCCCGAATGGGGGCGTGCGCAATCAAACCGGAAGAGCGATCAATCTCGTCGAGTTCGGCCTGCAATCCAAAGTGGCGGCCCAAGACAAAAGCAGTCGCAACGTCGTAGTGGTCCGCATCAATGGCTTCACCGGGATGACTCAAGTATATCGTCCCTAGCACGGCAACCTTCGAAGAGCAGGAGAGTTTTCATGCCCCTTTTTTCCTCTCGCAACCTCAGCGCGCGCGCCTTCAGTCTTGTGGAAGTGGTGATGGCCCTCGGCATCTGTGCGTTTGCCTTGATGTCGGTGATTGGACTTTTCACTGCGGGACTTCGCATCAATCGGGAGTCCGAAGGACGAATCAGTGCGGTGAATCTAGCCGAAAAAATGCTCGAGATGCGGCGGATCTGCCCGACCTCTTCCACGAATCAAATGGCTAATCTGGCCATTCCGGTTCTGAACCGTGCTTATGGACCGGCCTACCTTAATGGCAGCTCCTCCACTTCGTACATCACGGCATCCGGTTACCTCACGAACAGCCCCGGCTTCGATACCTTCATGGCCACCTGCCAGGCGGGAACGAACTTCCTCACTGGCGAAAAAGTGGCGCAAGTCTATCTCATGCTTTCCTGGCCGGCCCAACAAAATCCATCCAATCCCCAGGCATTCCGTTATGAAACGCTCACCTACATTCCCCTGCGCTGACACGACTCCCCGGAGAGCCTTCACTCTGGTGGAAATGTCCGTCGCCATGGCCATCCTCGCGATGATCGTCATCTCCCTTTCCACAATTCTTTTTTCCACGAGCCTGACCTGCAATACCGGCCTGCAACGGGCCAATAATTTTACCAAGGCCCGCTGCATGCTGGATGCGATGGCGCGCGATCTCAACGGTATCTTGTTACGCTCGGACTTGCCGGCATTTTCCAATTCCAATTTTGAATTCTACACCCAACAAGCCGGCATCATCAGCGGCAGCCCGCGGCAAATCTCACTGGTTTCCTACAAGATCGATTCCACTTCGGAAAAGAGCACTCTGCAACGGGGGGATGCCGGCGCAACCTGGGCCAGCTCTGCGCAGACTGTCCGCTTTAGCGCCCCACCGGGGTCCAGCCTTCCTGCGCTCACCCAGCGCGACACCATCGAAGGGGTCGTCGGATTCGAGGCGATTTTCCATTTCAAGGACGGCACCGCGTCACGCCAATACACCGTCTCTGTGGACAATCCACTTCGCGCCATCAGCCTTAATCTGGCCGTGATCGACGATCCCTGCCTCAAGCAGCTCTCGTCCGACCAGATTCGCGATCTGCGGCAAAAGCTGACCACTGCCGCGCAGAGCGGCATCGATGTCAAATCGACGTGGGATGGATACCTCTCAAGCCAACTCGATTGGACGAGGTATCCGAGTAAACTCGCCAGCGGTATCAAGACTTACCAACGCTATGTCACACTCTCCACGCCCATTCGCTGAATCTCGTCGACATTTTCGGGATCATTCTCCCGCTCCACAACAGGGGATGGCGCTGCTCATCACCCTGACCATGGTCACGCTCGCGTCCATCATGCTGGTGACCTTCATCGCGATGATGCAGCACGACAAGGCGGCCACCGCATCCTACAGCCAGTCCGCCAAGGCCAAAAATCTCGCACTCGGAGCGCTTCAGGTACTCGTCGAGGATCTACGCAAAGAAATGCGCAAGGATTCCCTTCCCGACATGGGACCCAACAACCTCTATGTGAATCGTCCTATTCACACCAATATCACCAGCGCTGCGCAAGTACCGGCCCGCTGCGGCACCAACGCGGCGATGCCGTCGCTCATCCGGATCAGCACCAACCAACCCGCTTATCAAGGCTCCCTCTATACGAGCTTGATGACGTCCACGACACTGAGTTCCACCGTGAAGTCGCGTAACGGACGAGCCATCACCACCAATCGATGGAGCAAACCGCAGCTGGGAAAATTCCCTTCCCCCAACACGACTCCATACTGGTCGTTGATCACCCGCAACGGCCTGACCAATGCCGCGGGTCTTCAGTTCGGCGCCGCCGTGAATGGAACACTCAATAACCCCACCTACGCCAACACCAATTACGTGATCGGTCGCGTGGCCTACGCCATTTACGATGTCGGCGGGTTGCTCGATATCACGGTGGCAGGGCATCCCACGTCCATGACTCCCGAGCAAGTCCGCCAGATCGAAGGGACACTCGCGGGAGTCGATCTGACGCAACTCAAGGACAGTTCCGGCACCAAACTCATCGACCCAGATCAACTGGTCGCGTGGCGCAATGCCACGACCTCACAGTCGCCCGATACCTACATCACCCACCTCACCTCATTCGCCAGCACCAACGGCTTTCGCAAGACGGCCAGCGGCGACACCACATTTATCGGTCGACAGGATCTGATCAAAGCCGCGCAAAGCGGCTCCGTCGGCATTTCGACCAACGCCCTGCCCTACCTCACGACCTTCTCCCGCGAATCAGGCATGCCCACATGGCGGCCGGCCACCAACGCTCCCGCCGCAGGGCTGTTTAAATATAAGGACCTCGCCTATACCACGGGGTCCACCAATCGCTTTGTCCCTCTGGTCCGCGTCAATGCGGATGACCAGATTACTTCCTATCACAGCGACGGGACGCGCTATATGTACAAGGTCGTTGCCGGTGATCCCGTGGTGCGGAAACGTTTTCCTCTCGAAAGATTGAAATGGCTGACGCGGAACGGCCCTAAAGCAGGAGTCGGTGCGGAAGCCATCCGCGCGTGCTTTGGGCTCGAGTGGTCCGGATCTAACATTACACCCGGAGCCAAAGTCTGGAAATATGTCGGCTCCTCCAGCTCCAGCGCCAAACCGATCCTTTCCACCCTCGATCAAATCGCCGCCGAAAGCCCACGGCGGGAACCCAATTTCTTTGAACTGATCCAAGCCGGAATCTTAACCGGCTCTCTCGGCTACTATGGAGGAGCGAATCAACAGCTCGACCCCAAAACATACGAATTGAAATCGACCCTGCAAATCTGCCGGATCGCGGCCAATATCATTGATCAATATGACGACGACTCGTACCCGACCGTCATCGAATGCCCCGTCTATTCCGTCTACTATCAAATCTGCGGCGTGGAAAATCTCCCCCAAGTCAATGTCTTCAAAACGATCTGTGCCATAGCCAACTCGGGAGCCAGTCTCTCCTTCTATTCCCTGCCCGGACTCTGGAATCCACATCAAAACGCCGGGGCGATTAGCGGAGACATCCCAAAAGTACGCCTGTCCTTTGGAGGAACGATAATGACCCGCTGCAACTGGGCCACCACACTTCAAGGTAATCCATCCTCACCAGAAGGCATCGGTATTTATGGAGAAACCACCACGGTCCCTTTCAGTCCCATGACCAACATCCAGCTTAGGTCCGATAGTCCGGGCCGTGGTGCCAGAGGTTTTGCCGAAGCCACGCTCGTTGCCGCTGAAGATGTCAGTGGTACTTTATCTGGCGGATCAGCCAGCGGCGGAGCATGGGAGAAAACCCCACCCTTGGGTGGCGCGAACACCGTTTTGGAAGGCAAACAGTACGTCGGACTCCGGCTCAAAGACATGCCCCTTGAGCTGACCACGCTGAGAGAAGGCATCGTCAAGGTCTTGGCCGGATCGAATAAACCCTCCGACTTCCCGCAGACGACGGGCTACGCCGATTTGACGCCGGAAGCCAAAAAAACTCTCCGCAACAAGGGCGAAGTTGTCACGCGCATGACGGATGGACAAGTACTGCTGGAGTTTGAACAAAACCCCGGAGTCTGGGTCCCCTACAGTTTTCTCTTCGGCATGAATACAGCCGATCGTTCCACGTGGGTCTCAGACCCCACCAAGGCATTCAATAGCGGCCATAATCCTTGGAGAAAACCAACATTCCCCAATGATGTCGACCTAACTCTACTGGCAAACGCGCAACAAGTCGCCAATGGCATGTTTGACCAAGTCGATGTCTGGGGAGAAAACGGTTCGCTCCACTATCAGAAAATAGATCCACTCACCATCCGGATTATCCCAGCCATTTTTGTCCGCTGGTTGAACGGCAATACGTCCTCATCCAACGCCGCAGGCACGCCCCAGGCCAGAAACGTCGGCTTTAAACCTCTCTGGAGTACAGCTCCCCTGTTGAGCAATCTCCCCGGCGCCAGCGACGAATCCAAATTTGCCACGAGCGGCTATGGCGGAGCGGACTGGAACCAAACCAATGCGAGTGGAATAGAACCTAGGACAACGGCAAACCCCCAAATGCAAGGAGTGCCTGCCAACATCGCCAACAAAGGCGCCAACAGCTCCTACTTCCCAGCCACACTCTGCCGCAATAGCGGCAAGGAAATCGCCACAAATTCCTACTCGGGAAATACCGTCATCAAAGATCCCGACGGCATCGCCCGACTGGCCGATAGCGGACTCTACGGTTCCCCCTCCGATCAGGGCCCCGGCTTGGGAAATCCCTATCTCAACAGCAAGGATCGCCCCATTCATCTCGATCGCCCGTTCCAAAGCCTCGTCGAACTGGGAAAAGTCCTCCGCGATAATCCCTGGCGCACGCTGAATTTCTTCACCGAGGACAGCCCCGACTCCGGACTTCTCGAATTGTTCTGCCTCTACGAATCCTCCGAAAACGAACCGACCTCGGGTCGTCTCGATCTGAACACCCGCAATGCGACCGTCCTCGCCGTTGCCCTCAGTAACACCACCACTCAACCCGCGGACATCGCCAAGAGCTGGGTCACCTTTACCGATCCCGCGAATACGGCGCAGGGTCCCTTGTCGAACAAGTCAGATCTCGTCGTGCGGCTCTTCCATTCCAGTGATGGGCTTGCGGACTTCAAATCGATCAAACTCAAATCCGAACGCGAAAACCTCCTCCGAACTCTTGCAAACCTGGGACAGGTAGGCACCTGGAACCTGATGATTGATCTTGTCGCGCAGACCGGAAAATACCCTCCGGACGCCACCCGGCTCGAGGATTTTATCGTCGAGGGGGAGCAGCGTTATTGGCTGCACATCGCCATTAACCGGGTCACCGAGCAAATCATCGATCAGCAGTTGGAAATCATCACAGAATAAGAAAGCAACATCACCTTCCTCCTTAAAGCCAATGGGCATGGAGCTTTGGTTATCATTTCCCATCGCTCCATCCCAACCGCTGTGATTCGATAGGAGCGGGATAAGCCTTAGTCCAATCCTAGAGGCTATCCAAAAAAGTGGGAATCGATCGCACCTCTCCGGTTTTCGAACTGCAGCATCAAAACAACAGCGTCCCACTTCCATTTTTCGGATAGCCCCTAGCCCGCGCCACCCAGCAAGACAGACTCTATTCTATAATCGAAACGATAGAGCGATCGGTGAGGATGAGCGGCGTATTGCTGATTGGCAGCGGCTTGAAGACACGGACGCCTTCGGCCGCGGGATCGGGATGCATCCACGTTTCGGCGCAGGTTCGTTTGTCCATCTCGAAGCGTGTAGCATAGACTTGCTGGGTCACCGGATCAATCACCACGGGATTTTCCAGGTGCAATCCTTGCTCGATCCAGTAGGTCATTTCCATGGCTTGCACGACAGGATCGTCCTCCACTGAGGTGGGAAACCACCAGGCATGGATGGGGACGTTGCGGTGGACAAAGTTCACCTGCCACGTGGATGCCTTGGTGGCACGAGGATCGTTAGTGTCAGAAAGTATGCTCATGTGGCAGGATGTACGGCCGTTAGCCACTTCCATCGGATCACTCAGCAGAGTAGCCAATGTTTGCATGGCGAAATAGGCCGGCTTGGGCGATCCATCTTTTAAGCGCAACAGTCCATAGTGAAAAGTTTCTCGAAACTCGGCGTAGTGGGCAAAGTCGGCCATGTGAAAGTAACTGCTCATGGCGCAGTCGTTGCCGAGTTCGAGCAAAAAACGGCGCAATAGCATGCGGGCCTGGATTGACTCACTTGATTTCATGGTCGAGAGAGCGCCGACACCCTTGGCCTTTTCAGGCACATAGGATTGAACTCCGGCCTCACCCTGCCACGAAATAAGGGAGGGCTTATACTTTTTAAGCAGATGCTGGAACGCGGGAAATTCCTGGGTACTGTGCCGTTCGGGAATCGATTTGTAACCGTGATAGGAGACAATGTCGATGAGTTCATGCAATCCGTTCCTGAAGCAGTCCTCAAGGAACTTAATGCTCCATGGAGTCATGCCCCAAGCGATGGCACCACCGATGACTTTTGCCGTCGGCTGCTGTTCACGTAACGCCGCCACCGTCAACCGGACTAAATCGACATATTCCGTGGCCTTGGGCAACGGTTGCCAAAAGGGAGTCAAATCGGGTTCATTCCACACTTCATAGTGGGTGATGCGATTGCGAAAGTGAACCGTCAGGGCCCGAATATAATGTTGCCAGGCTTGGCGTTCGCGTTGAGAGCGGATCGGGGGGAAACCACGTCCTGCTGCATTGTCTGTAGTTTGATAAAGGGGGTTGCCAAAACTAAGACTGAGCCAGGGAGTTACCCCACGCTCTATCAATTTATCCACAATCTCGTCGAGCCACGCGAAATCATAAACGCCAGACTGCTTTTCGGTTCGAGCCCAACCCGTTTGCACGCGCGCCCATTTGATCCCCAATTCATTGAGCACCGGCCACGCTTGATTGGGATCCCACATTTGACGATCCAAGGTTTCGAAACCAACACCCAACCGCGAGGAAGTAATCTCGGTGCTTTTCTTCGTTTTGAGCTGACCAAGATAAGTCAGGTTGGAATAGTCTTCAAATTGCGCCGGACGCTTGGGGATGCGGGAGATCGGTTGAGAGTTGGATCTAGGTTGCGCAGACGCTGGAGAGGAACGGAGAATCGTTGTCATAACCAAAGGGTCCCACGGGTAATTACGCGGGTCAAAACGATGGATTTCGAACAGTTCGATTAACGGCCAGATTTGAAATTAAAAGGATGCCCCGAAAAGTCGGCTTACTTTGCTGACTGCAGCTTAATATCGGTGAAATAGACCACCAGAGGTGATACCGATTCCGGCGAGCCTTTACCGCCAAGCACAGTCCCAAGCGAGAGCGTATCAAAGCGTTCATAAGTGGAATCATGAGCCGTGAAGTAAGGGGTACCGTTAATCGCGACTATCATGGAGCCATCTGACGTGCGACTCCAATTTACCGTGGTATATTCGCTTGTCGAAAAGCGATACTTGGTCTGCATCGGTGCAATGGTGGCGTACCCTTCGCTGGTTTTCTTACGCAACGCCGAGTTAGCTGTAGTTCCTTGGGCTATTGAAAGTCGATATCCCGAACCATCCTTTTTAACGGAGTCGGTGAGATAGATCTCGAATTGGTTCAAGCCGTCCTTCAAGACTTCATCGGAGTTGAAGCGTACTTTGACCTCGAGTTCAAAAACGCCGTCAACGATGGGATGGATAAAATCCTTGGTCATTAAAATGTCCCAGCTTTTTTTACCACCGGAAACGAGCGCATGCTTTCCGCGATCTTCGACCACTTTCCATGGCTGTTCGGGTGTACGCGTTACCCACAGAGGGCGGGAATAATCATTATCGCTGAAGTTATCTGAAAAGTAAGTCGTCTCTGAGCGTATGGGCAGGAGCATGAGGAGGAGACAACCAAGAAAGCGAAGGTAGCTCAGGCAAGTGACCAGCAAATAGTGGGAGCGTCTCATAAGCAAGAGTAGGAGTGGTAATATGGGATTGCGATGAAGGGTGTTTCGAGCAACGTAAAATTCTCAAAGTCTTTTATTTCTATACATAGATATCAGAAGGAAGTTGCTGGATGCCGAGACCACCGTCGATGACGATGCGAGCACCATTGAGCGTGGGAGCCGCATCACTTGAGAGAAATAGTACGGTCTGTGCAATTTCTCTTTGTTGAGTGGGTTGACCGGCAGGCGTATTGGCACGACGGCGGGAGCATACTTCCTCGGTAAGACCATTCCACCGTTCGGTCCAGATGTATCCGGCAACCACAGCGTTGACGCGTATATTTTGGGCGGCGAGTTCCACGGCCATGGAACGCGTTAAATTATCCAGCGCAGCTTTGCCGACACTGTAGGCGCTCCTGCGTGGAATGACGCGCTCTCCGGCGAGCGAGGAGATGTTGACGATGGAGCCGCCTCCATTTTGGATCATGCGAGCGGCGGCGAGTTGACTGCAACGGAAGGCCCCGAGGAGATTCACCTCCAACACGTCTCGGAAGAACTCCGGTGTTTGCTCGAGGAATCCATTGACCCCGAGGCCAAGATGCGCCGCGTTATTGACGAGGATGTCAGGCATTATGCCACCCTTCTCTAGCTGAGCGAAGCCCTTCTCAATCTGCGAGGACTGGGAAAGATCGAAACCCAGAGCCTCTAGCCTCCAATCGGCATGCTCGCCAAGTAATTGATCTAGCGTCGCATCAGCTTCGGCTTGAGTTACTCCATGGAGTACGACGCATGCTCCGGCCTCCGCATAAGACATGGCGATGGAGAGTCCGAGGTTCTGAGTGGACCCAGTCACTAGGACTGTTTTACCTGTAAAGTCGAATGAGACTGTAGAGCGCATCATATTTAGACTTGAGCCGTGAAAGTGGCAGTGGCATCTGCTGGACGGATGCTGGTCAAAGCGCCGGTGTAATGGCGCAGGTCATGCACTTGATAGGGATGCCGGAGGATAGCCTCTTCATCGATATCGACACCCAAGCCCGGGGCATCGGAAATAAGCATCTCGCCATTGACGAGTTGACAGGTTTCCCGAGCTACTTCATTACGCCACGGGACATCCGTGGCCATGGTCTCGAGGTAAAGAAAGTTAGGCGTACAGGCGGCTAGTTGCAGCGTCGCTGCATTGGCCACCGGGCCAGAAGGATTATGAGGGCAGAAAGCGATCTGCCACATCTCGGCGATGGCCGCGATCTTGCGCAATTCACTAATACCACCTGCATGAGAAACATCGGGTTGGATGAAGTCGGCGCAGCCTTTCTCGAAAACCTCGCGATAATCCCAGCGCGTATACAGCCGCTCTCCGAGCGAGATCGGCGTACGGGTCTCGGCGCGCAAGCGCGCATAATTTTCAAGATTTCCGGGAATGAGCGGCTCCTCCAGCCAGAGAATGTCATAGTCTTCGAGTGCGCGCGCGATGCGACGCGCTGTCGGCAATTCAAAGCGACCATGGCCTTCGATAATGACTTCGGCCTGTCCGGAAATCCGATCGACTACGGCCTCAACCATATCGAGGGATTTTCTTAAGCCGGACACGGGTAGCGCGCGAAACGCCGACCCGAAGGGATCCCACTTCAACGCCTTGTAGCCCAGCTTCACAGCTTCCTCCGCCTTGTCTGCAAATTGAGCGGGCTCCTTGGCATTGGCAAACCAGGCGTTGGCGTAGCAGGGAACACGGGTGCGCACTTTGCCCCCAAACAATTGATAGACCGGAACGCCAAGCGATTTACCTTTAATATCCCACAAGGCCATTTCTACGGCCGAAAGCGCGCTGGTGAGAACGGCTCCACCGCGCCAGTAGGCATCGCGGTAGGCATCCTGCCACCACGCTTCAATATCGCTGAGATCACGATGCTCGAGGCCGCGCCGCAAATCGTTGAGAGCTCCGACCATCGCCTGCTCCTTGTACTCAAGCGTAGCCTCGCCCCAGCCGTGTAGGCCGTTGTCGGTTTCGATTTTAACGAAAACCCAGTTGGTCCGATAAGCGTCGCAAACGAAAGTCTTGAAGTTAGTCAATTTCATAGAGAAAGCTGAGGTTCTGGAGGGATTCTTCATCCGATACTGGATCCTTCACAAGCCTCCTAGATTCGAACAGTTCGAAGGCGTACCGCTTGACGTTCCACTTTGGCTGGATAAGGCTGCTGATATGTCAACAAACAGCCGTGAAGATTTTGATCGCGAACGAGCCTCTTATTTGGACTCTGTGCACAATCTTCTCACCCGAAAACGGGAACAAGCCGCGCTATCCCGCCGTCAATTTTTTTGCCCGAATCTACAGTCACCCGAGACTTACGCAGCCAGCCTCGAGAAATATCGTGCAGCACTGCAGGGCATGCTGGGCTGGCCCCTCACGGAGTCGACAGGCGATCCGCAAGCAACCGTAACCTTGATTTCGGAAGACTCGAGAAGCCGTGTGTATCGTATCAATCTGGATGTGCTCGGCGCGGTTCGTGCGTATGGATTACTTTTTTTACCGAGGGATCGGGGACGCTACCCGCTGGTTTTGGCGCAGCACGGCGGACTGGGAGCGCCGGAATTAGCCGCAGGACTCACCGATGGATCTTCTGCCAATTACAATGCGTTGATCGGTGGATTGCGAGACCATCCTGTAGCGATTTTTGCGCCACAGCTATTGGTGTGGCACGATGGACAGAGGCCGGCCTTTGACCAGAATTTATTGGATCGGGAATTTCGCCATCTGGGAGGTTCTCGGGCAGCGATGGATTTACAAACGTTGCGGACATTCCTGAACTGGCTGGTGACTTACGAGGAAATCGACGCAAGCCGTATCGGCATGGCTGGATTGTCGTACGGAGGCTTTTATACCTTGTATCTGACAGCATTGGAGCCACGAATTCGAGTAGCCGTTTCCTCATGCTTCATCAATGACCGCTACCGGTACAACTGGGAAGACTGGGTTTGGACAGGAAGCGCGTGCCAGTTTCTCGACAGTGAAGTCGCCCGGATGATTTGCCCAAGACCGCTTTTTCTGGAGACTGGTCAAAGAGACGAGGTGTTCGCCGTGGATGGTTTTCCAGCTGTCGCAGAGGAGGTGGCTGGAACCTATCAGTCGTTAGGAATTCGAGATCGATTTGAGTCGAGAACCCATCCCGGCGGACATGAGTACGACCCAGATGGCAAGGCTCAGGCGTTCTTGCTCAAGTGGCTCTGACTGGTTCACGCACTGTCGGGCCAGGACACCATTGGCTTTCGATCATGATGCCTCGCTGAAAGATGGGGATGCCTACCTCTCGCCTTAGAATCTGGCCGATCAGATTATCCGTGGCCGTCATGCCAGTCCATATCTGCTGCTGCTCCATGCCAGCCGCGATGCCTTTAAGTTCACGCGGCAGATCGAGGAAAACGACTCCCAGCTCATCCGGGATCGCGATCGATTTTTCCTTGATCCAATCCAGTATGAAACTATTCAGGCAGACGCATGCATCGGGACGGTGCTTGTTGAGCCATTGAGTAAATTTTCGTTTCCCTTCCGGGCGGGGATATTCTTTAACATCTTCCAGATACAAGATGGGTATTTTTTTTGCCTTTTGAGTTAGGCTTTCGTGGTAACCGGCGACAAAACGATGTTCCAATTTATTGTCGATCCAGCGATCCAAAATAATGCCAATGCGAGAATACCCCCGACTTTTCAACTGCTCGCACGCTTGCATGGCAGTGGAGTAATGGTCATTTGAAACGAAGTGGAGGGCAGGCTGCTTGCAGCGAACTCCCATGGTTACGGAAGGGAAGCGACTCCAGATTGGCTCACAACACTGCACGCAACTGTCATCTTGCAAACCGTAAAAGGCAACACCTTGGATGTTCCTGGCGTAAAAGATGCGGGCCAACCGCTCAATAGGCATATCAGGATCATGCAGCCAAAAATGATCCACACTATAACCGAGCCGCTGTGCCTGCTGTTCCGCTCCTTCAAGCCAGTCGTTGACGTTGCTGATCTTTTTGCGGATGTTGGCAACTTTGTGGGCATTAATAAAAGCCAGCGAAGCGACATATCTTTGTTTGCGTGTGGAACGCAGTTCATACATCAATCGCGCTACCAACGCATTTGTCTGGTAGCCCATTCTGGCGGCTACTTTTTGAATTTGTTCGCGCAGGGACAGGGCAACTCGAGGGTCATTTCGCAGCGCAAGAGATACCGTGGATTTGGCAACACCAGTCTCTTTAGCAATCGCCGACATGGAAGGGGAACGCTTCATAAATCGAACTGTTCGATGGCAACCTAGTTGATTCAAGCAGCCGAAGTAAAGAAGATTGCAATCGAGGCGAATATCCGTCATCTCCTCAATCCGAGGATTTAATGAAAGAACACCCCATGCAAATTGCGCTGCCCCTATTAAGGCAACCACAGGATGTCGGCTGCTCACCCAAGCGCAACCGACACCAGAATTAAGAACAGATGCCGATAATAAACGGTGAAAATACTGGCATCCTCTCCTGAAAATTTAGATATGAGACAGGCGACTTACCTAATGAGAAAGCGAATGAGAGCCTTCACCTTAGTGGAATTGCTTGTAACGGTTTCTATTATAGCGGTGTTGACCGCCTTGATTTTTAGCTCTGGACAAAAAGTCATGCGCCAAGCGCAGCAAGCCAAATGCTCCGCTCGTTTGTCTGTACTGGCCAAGGGGGTCCTGCTGTTTGCGGCGGAGCATGACGGACAGCTTCCCTCGGGTTGGTGCAATTGGAACCCAGTGGTCTGGCAGTACGATGTGGCACCCTATATCGGGATCAGTGTCTACACGACCCGTAGCATTGCCAACTCGGCTTTCCAGTGTCCGGAGATCAAGCAGGTAGATCTTAATAATGCAGGCACGGGTTCTGTATCTTATGCCATTAATGAGTATTTGCTGGGATCTCAGACATCCTCTGCAACACCACCTCGCAAAGTCCAATCCATCTCACAATCTTCGATCACAATCTTGATGGGGGACAACTTTACTTCCAATACGGACCGGCTAGTGGCCGTTCGATTAACTCCTTTTGCCAGCGTGGGCACGGTCGCCTTTCGCCATTACACCCCCAATGCATCGCGTCCCGCGAAGGTAAAGCGCGCGGAAGGGCTAACCAGCTATGGCGACGGCCGCGCTAATATCGCATTCTGTGATGGTCATGTGGAAAGCCTGCTTCCGGAACAAGTGGCCCACGGAAGCAACAACAGCTTGATCTGGAACCCCTAGTCGTCACTTCACCTATTCACTTGATCTAACTCTTAAATCGAACTGTTCGATACCAATGTATTTGTTTGCAACGTAAGCGCCTTATAAATTGCTAGTACGGAAAGCAGATCGTTTCAGCACATTACCGTCATCAACCAAATTAACTTATGAAAATGACCTCAACTCTCCACTCCATGCGTCCCTTATCTGCGTGCGTGATACTCTTCCTCTTGGAAGTCCTCACCACAGCGCTACCCGCTCAAGTTCTCTATCAAGAAACCTTCACCAATACGACCGGCAATACGAATCTAACTGAAAGCGCAGTTGGTTGGCACACTTATCAAGGAGCATCCGCAACGGATTTGACTTCAGATTCGATCATTACGTTTCTGGCCTATCAAACGGGTAATCCCAGCACGCAAGGAGGCTATCTAGCCGTCGTCAATCAATCGCTGGGTGCAGGGAATTACGCCACCTCGCTGGCCATGTTTGAAACCTTTTCCAGCATGAACGTCGCAGGTAGCACCATCACCTGGAATATGGGTAACAATAGCTCTGCACTCACTGCCGCGCTGATGGTGCAGGTAGCCGGTAGTTGGTACGTCTCCAGCACTACTTTCACCTCGAGCACACCCATTACGACAGCCGCGAATTTTTCATCCGCACCCACCGCCTCCGTGGAAAAAACACTCACCTTCGACGCCGACTCATTGAGTTGGTACGCGCTCTCCCTGACCGCGGGAAGCAGCATGAGTTTGGATAATACGTTAATCAGCCTCGGCTCAAGCGACATCACGGGCATAGGGCTTTATGTGACAACGCCTAACTCCCAAGTCGTAGGCCGGTTCGATACCCTGACCATCACCGCTATCCCCGAACCGACAACGCAGTTACTGACGAGTTTGGGGCTGATTTTTGCATGCTTGGGTGCGCGTCGCGCCGGTATTAAACTACGCGCGGAAGAGGATGCCGATTAGTGCATCGAGTGACCATCGTGGCTAAAGCGTGATTGCGAGATTACAAATTGTAGAACGATCAAGTATGAGGCGTTTGATGATGGGTGGATGGCTGGCTCTAGCCATAGGGCTTGGACTGCACGGGATCGCCGCCCAAGAGAGCCAGCCGGTATCGGAATCAAGCAACCCGGTCATCTTCTGGGCGCACTATATGCCAATGGTGCCGCATGGCCATCTGCACGCGCACCCGCACGCAGAGGGCAACCATGATGCTTGGCCACTCAATTCGCAGCACATACTGCTTAAGGATGATTATAAAGAGGATATCCGTCAGGCTCTGGCCAGTGGCATTAACGGATTCCAGATGCTGGCCATTCCAAGTGAGGCGGTGTTCGAAGCAGCCCGGGAAATTCGCACCGAAACGGGTCAACTTTTCTATATTGCCCCGCAATGGCTGGCGCCGCGCGATTTGGAGAAAGCTGTGCAGAACATTGCGGCCTTTACAAGTCAACATGCCGGAGATCCGCATGTATACCGCGTCAAGGGCAAGCCAGTTCATTTCTTCTGGAACCCTGGCTCGGAGAAATTCATCATCCCGTTGAAAGAGCGATTAAAAAAAGACGGTATCAACGTGCTGCTAGTGCCGACGTTTCGGCCTGCTGAGATCACGGCGAGCAAGGATTGGTTGCTCACCTCGGGTTGGGAAGCCGTGCAAACCTGGACTCATGGCGAGTTAACGACTGAGATGGTTGATGCTATCGTCAACCAGCTTAGAATGTTTCCCCCGGACCAATTTTATTTCGTACCAGGCATCGCTTCGGGTTACGACAGTTCGAACCGCACAGGGCAAGCGATTCATGTCCCAGCGAACGGCTTGAACACCTTGGTCAATTCGCTCAGGCAATGGCTTAGTCGCGGCTTTCGCCAACTCATGCTCGTCACATGGAATGATCCGCAAGAGTCGCTCGAAATTCCTTCAAGCCGGAATATCTGGGGTCATAATACGATTCTACAATATTTTCACAGCCTCTCAGAAACCGGAAAAAGCCCCTTCAAGGAACCTCGTGTTGTTGTATCGTACCCGGTCGAATGTCTATTGGGCGACTCCCTATTCTTTCAAGTGTTGGTCCTGCCAGAACGCGATGCCACAATCGAATGGCGAACCAAAGTGAAACTGAAGCCATTCGGTTCCGCTTCGACCACGCCCCCCATCGAACTCTCTGGAGGAGCCAAGGAAAGCACAAGCGAAACACTCGTCGAATTGTCCACTACTTCAACTGGATTCATGGAGGGCGTAGCGGCGCTGCAACCATACGTCACGATCGAACGCAAAAACAAGACGGACAAAACCTGGAAGCCGCTTTATCAGGAAATCGCATTACCGCCCATCACACTGCGTTACAACCTCGTCCAGTATCCGGTTCCCTATTCCATCGATCTCGAAAAGATGGCAAAGCCGTCCGCCGTCTCTCTCTCAGTTCAAGACGCCCGGCCATTGACTGCATGCACTGTCAAGATGGTTGATAATGGTGATCCGATCCAGCGTCTCGTACTTTGCGAAGGCACGCGAAGCCTAGGTGTTTTCCGCCCCCAAATAACAAGTCCTCAGGCCAATGAAAGCGCTCCGATCGATTACCGCGATATTTTTCTAAAGATAGAGGCATCCCGTGAAGCCTCCCTAATCCTCTCAGTTCGCAATGGACTGATTCATGATCTCTATAGTCCGTATCCAAAGTTAGGCGAATCAGTCAAAATAATCGAAGCAGTCCAGGCCACATTTCCAGCCCATCCACCTGGAGGAGAATACCGCACGCGCGTCGCCCGCATGTCTCTGAATAAAGAATCGACGATTAGCCTGCGTTGCGCCAAGTCGCCCGAGAACGAGTCAATTATTGTCACATTGAACGACCTTGAAAAGGGAATGGCCACCCGTACCGTGATAGTGGACGGCAGGAAGGTGACAATTAGCTTGGTGCTGACCACGGATGCCAGCGAGCCCAATATCAATTACCCGCTTGGCACTGCAGTCCAGAGCCACAGACATCTCCCGCTCTACTCCGAATTTGAAGGTGAGCGAGTATTGACTGCGTGGGCGTGGCACGAATCGGGCCGCGTCAGCGTTTCACCTCCCACCGTACTGCGTCCTCGAAATTCAGGCGAGATCACTCCGGTTCAATGGATCGACACCAAGGGAACCTATGACTCCTTTATCGATGGCGCCTCCGAGATCTCACTCAATCCCTTCGGTGCATCTGATGTGCGAACCGGTCAGTTGCCGCGTGATCGCGTACCCTATTTTCACCTGCCTTTGAATGAGGGCGCTGGCGCCCGACTCAATGACCGGGGGACCAGTCAGCAGGCGGGAAGGGCCTATTTGGAGTCGGACCAGGCGAAACGCGAGCAGGGACAGGAACCCGAGGATACTGGGCGTTATCAGTGGATCGAAAAGGGATGGCGTGGCCCGGCTCTGCAACTTGGTGACAACACGCGCATTCGCTTCCGCTCCAAGTCTGCGCCGATGGGATCGGAGACCTCCAGTATTTGGGTTGGCATCAAAAAGTCCTCTCTTGGGGCGATGCCTGGGTGGTCTCAACTGCAATCCGGACCGTTCACTCTGACCATCCAGCCAGACGGTACCCTGGTCGTGCGCTTTACACGCGGTGGCGCCAAGGCAGAAAAGTCTTTTACGGCAGAATTCAGCGAGGGCTGGAACCATCTCACTTTTGTGTATGATCTCGCTACCGTGCGGTTCTATCTGAATGGCGTTGAAATCGGCACCATCGAGAATGTGAAACCCGTTTACCAACGAACACATCAATCCCCTGCAATCGGTTTTACAAATCGATCCAGTCGCGCACCGGCGTTTACGGGACAGCTGGACGAAATCCAAATCATTGGGGCCGGAATCGACGCTGCGGCCATCAAGGCTCTGGCCAATGGTGGCGTCTGGCGAAATAGTGAAACTAAGCCGTAAAGGAAATCCATGATCACTCAACACGTCATTCCAATTAAGTACCTTTCTATCGCGCTGGTATGTACTGGCCTGTTGTTGCTGCCATCCGCCGCAGAGGAGGCCAAGTATGATTTTGATCATCTAAGCGACGGCTTTCTACCCAAACGCGATGAATGGGTTATTTGCCTGAATGTGTGCTATCCGCGCGTTGGTGCGGGTGAAGGATCCAACACCACGCAAATACTGACCATTGGTGGTGGCGCCGGTGGTGTTTTCCGCCCCATGGATAAAAAGATGTTCTCAGGTACTGAGAACAAAGCACGGCTGGAAGCGGACATACAATGGAATGGACCGACACAGGAGGAACGTTCTACGACTTTGGGTTTGACGGTGAACGACGAATTCAAAAGCAAGCCAGCCTTACCACTGATTTCACCACGGATTGGTCTGTTTTCAACTTTCAGCAAAACCAAGAATGCTCCGGCCAATCATCTGGTAGTCATTGTGTTCAAGGGAGGCAAGGAAGTATTCCTACGAGCACCGCTACCGGAATCCGTTCAGACTGGGGATTGGTTACGCCTGCGCTTGGAAATGAATTTTCTGGATAACGGTGGCAACGGGAGAGGCGCCCTGCTCTACAAGAATCTAACCAAGAACGAAGCTTCTTTTTCACCATCGGGACTGGATGGGATTGATCTGGGACTGAAGGAATTGAGCGGCAAGGCAGCGCAACCGTCTAATTGGAACGCGTGGGTCATTCGGCTCGTGAATGTTGCCGCGAACGGTGGCAGCGGATTTGCCATCGACAACCTTGCGGTTAGCTCGGATTGAATCTGTCCTCAAACTGCAATGCACTGGATTTATGAGACTATTTACACGCCACAAGGCTTGGCTTTCTTCTTTTTCACTTGTGGTGCTTCTCTTCGCACTGAGCGCACGGACTGACTGCAAGTCAGAATCCAAAATCAAGGATGCCACGATCACCTTGGCATCGACTCACGTCTCCCTTCCCTTGGGTGTGGAGCAATTGCCCGTGGATCGATTCGACGAATATATCATCGGGGCATTACCACCATTTCCCTGGCAGACGATTGGAGCATTCGCGGATGGTGTTAAACTAAGTTTGGAAGCTGTGGGAGAATCTCCCTTCATCGGCAATCAAATAACCGGCAAGGGACTGGTGATGAGAGATGCCAGTGCCATCAGCGGACAGGGTTGCGGTATTTCCTATTCATTTGCTCCGCCGCCACAAGACCGACTTTATCTTGGATTTGATTTTGCATTATCCGGAGCTTTGGCCGAAGGCAGCGGAGTCGATTTCACATGTGAACTCACAGACGATGCCGGTGCCGGTTTAAAGGTACGACTGGGTGAGGCCGGAGAACTGCAGGCGGGTTCGATTCAAGGAACGCTGCAAAAGGTCTGCGCCTTGTCGCCCGATCTCTGGTATCATGTGGCGATCCAATTCCCCACGCCGCACGAAGCGCGGTTGGTCGTGACTCCTATTCACGACAAATCACACCCTGGTCAATCCAATGTGATCGCCTTGGGTTCGCCCGGTCTCTACCGGAAACTTCGCTTTTATAGTGGCGGCCCCTCAAATCGCACGGGCGGCTGGATGTTGGACAATGTATTGATGGCTGGAAGGGTCGACGCCCCCCGCGATGCCTGGTTGCCATTCAAGCAAGCGTCGACAGCCGAATTGCGCGGCTCACCGCGCAAGGCATTTGCCTATTATTATGAGATTTATCCATCAGGTTATTCCGATGAAGACCCTGGCCTGATCTCTTACACCCGACGCTTATTCAATCCTTCATTAACCCCGGCCGATCGGCTCAAAGCCGGAACTGAATTGCTCTATCGCCCACTGCCCCGCGCACCGATGGAAAAAGGGCTGACGAAGAATGAGGTCCTGATTCGCGCCATGGAGGAGGAAGTACGTCTCGCGATCCAAATGGGACTGGATGGTTTTCTCCTCGATCTCTTCGCCCTGCCGGAGAGCTATGATCGGCCTGCGGAAATTCATGGATTCAATGAGCGCTCCTTTGCCTTGATGGAAGCCGCGAAGCGGGTCGATCCGAATTTCAAAATTATCCCAGCCATTTATGCCGGTCCGAAACCCCCGCCCAGTCTCCCGAAAGATGTGGACACCGAAGTGGCCTGGACGAATGCCTATGCCGACTCGCCCATCGTGAAACAGGCGCTGACGCATCCGCAGGCCTACCGACTGGAAGATGGTCGCGTCCTGTTGAGCAAGTGGGGCACGGAACGTTATACAGCCCAGTGGTGGCAACGCGTAATCGACCGCCTCAATGCCCAAAAAATTCCCGTCACCTTCCTGGGGCAGTTTAATGGTTGCTCCACGGAAAAACTGAGTACTTATGCCTCGCTATGTTATGGGATGGCCGATTGGGGTCCACGCTCTCCCATCGACTACCACTGGGTACCGAAGGTGCGATCGATGACCAGACTCGCCGTTTCACCGATTGCCTTGCAGGACATGCGCACGCGGGAACGTTGCTACTGGGAAGCGCACAACAGCGAGACGCTGCGTAAAACGTGGATGGCAGCCATTCAAGACAAGTCGGACTGGATATTCATCACCACTTGGTCTGACTACACCGAACAGGCACAGGCTCCCTCCACCTCAATTGGTTTTTCAGCGCACGACCTCAATACTTATTACCTGCAATGGTTCAAGCTGGGTGTGCAACCCCCCATCGTTAAAGACACACTCTATTATTTCTATCGCCGACATCACACCGATATAGATCCCGGTCGTGGTGAAAAATGGCGACTCATCAAGGAAGGTGGCGACAAAGCGGTGGAGACCTGCAATGAAATTGAGTTGTTGGCCTTCCTGAAGGAACCGGGCGAACTCCGGATTCAACTAGGCACCGCAACTCAAGTAATGCGTGCAGGTAAAGGAATCACATCATTCAAAGTGCCACTGCCACCTGGCCAAGCCTTCACGCCTATCTTCTCTCTCTGGCGCGAAGGTCAGCCAGTGATTTCTGGTCGGGGACGCTATGCCATTCTCGACAAGGTCGAGTATCCGAACCTGATGTATCATGGCGGTATCGTAACGCCGGAACCTTCAGAAAAATAAGGAGAGCGCTGTGACGCCACGACTAAGCTGGAAGGCTGCTGGAGCCACGTTACTGCTCCATGGTTGCGTCACTCTTACATGGGCAGTCCCCACACCCTGCGCGTTATTTGGGCCCAATGCGGTGCTGCAGAGGGATGAGCCCGTCATCGTCTGGGGAGAAGCGTCGCCGGATGAAATCGTCACGGTCAAATTTCAGGAGACAACCGGCCAAGCCAAGGCCGATGCCTCAGGACATTGGGAAGTCACCTTGCCCACATTGAAAACGGGACAAGGGGGCGACTTGATTTTTGAAAGTACCTCGGGACGGGCAGTGAGTTCGAATGTCGTAGTCGGCGATGTCTGGTTTTGTTCCGGACAGTCGAACATGGAACTTCCCGTTTCCCGGGCCGCCAATGCGGCTGCGGAAATCGCTGAAGCACGTTATCCGGAAATTCGCCAATTCAAGGTACCGATACCACAACCCGGCACTCCAGCAGGAAAACTAGCAGGTCAATGGGAAGTATGTACACCCGAGACGGTCGGCAAGTTCACTGCCGCTGGTTATTTCTTCGCGCGCGATCTTCACCAAGTAAACCACCAACCGCAAGGTTTGATCAATTGCTCATGGGGCGGCACTCCAATTGAAGCGTGGCTCAATCCGGAGCTGATCGCCACTCCCTCTTTTCAATTCATCGCGAAACGGTGGGAGGCCCTGCAAGCCACCTATCCCGAGCGAAAGAAGCTACACGACCAGAAGCTCGCGCTCTGGACGCAACGCCAGCAGGAAGCCAAGAACTTGAGCCAACCCTTCAACGAAGCCAAACCTATTGTTCCGCTGGGAGCGCCGGGCGATCGTGAAGCACCATCACAGGCGTATGAGTGGATGACGCGTCCGGTGATTCCTTACACAGTCCGCGCGGTGCTATGGTATCAAGGCGAGGCCAATGCCGCGCGGGTCACCGAGTATCGGGATCTTTTGCACGCCGTAATTGCGGATTGGCGTCAAGCGTGGAAGAAACCCACCTTGCCAGTGATCGTGGTGCAGCTTCCAAACTTCAAGGGTGGCGGCAGCGATTTGGGCACCGTGTGGGCTCAATTGCGAGAAGCACAGGCTTCCGTACTAAGCCTGCCCGCCACAGGCCTGGTTGTGACCGTCGATATAGGCAATCCGGTGGATATCCATCCGCTCAACAAGCAGGACGTTGGAAAACGCCTTGCCTTGGTGGCGAGGCGCTTGATTTTTGCAGAAGAGGTAGTCGACACCGGGCCACAATTTCTCTCCGCAACACGGGAAGGCAATCGCATGACACTGCAGTTTGAAACTTGCGGCCGGACCATGCACATAAAGCCTGCAGCGACCGACGGCAGACGCTCGTTCGAGCTGGCAGGAGCCGATCATCAATTTTACGCCGCGACCGCCTCCGTCTCGGGAAACCGCATCATTGTTTCGTGCGCAGAGGTTCCTGAACCACAATCCATCCGCTATTGCTGGCGGGGCAATGCGGCAGCCGTGTTGTTCAACGATCTTGGGTTGCCTGCGGCCCCTTTCCGTACAGATCACTGGACCGATGGAAAGTAACTTGCTTTATAATGACCACATGAACGCAGAAGGATACTCAGCGTGAGGCGGGTACTCGTATCGATCCTTTCTCTTCTCGTACTTTGGCTCGCCGGATGCCAACGCATGGAGACAGGGGCTGACGTCGGTCAGGCTTTTGCCAAGGCAAGGAAAGGCCAGCCCTTGCGCATCGTGTACCTGGGTGGATCGATTACACAGGCAGGTGACGGTTGGGCGGCCGATTGGCTGCGTCAAAGATTGCCGAAAAGCCAAATCACCATCGTCAACTCCGGCATGAGCGCGACCGGCAGCGCACTGGGAATTTTTCGACTAGATCGGGATGTGATCGCGTATCAACCCGACATAGTTTTTATAGAATTCTGTGTGAACGACGGGGGTGTGGGCGATGAAGATGTCATTCATTATCTTGAGACCATCGTAGTCCGGCTCAAGAAATTGCCGCACCCCCCCGCCATTGTCATGGTGGAGGCAGCAGCCAAGGGCGGAGTGAATCTGGCACGCCATCGACGTGTAGCCAGACACTATCAACTGCTCGAAGTCGATCTTCAACAGGCAATTGATGCGCAACTTGCGCAAGGAGACGTGACTTGGGAGACTTATTTTTCCGACAATGTACACCCCAACCCCAACGGACACGCCTTGTATGCCGATATCATTGCGAAAACATTGGAACCTTATCTGACCAATACCACTTGGAAAACCAAATCGAGCCTACCTTCTCCGCTTAGCACCAAGCCCCTCCTGCTTGATGCACGCATGATTCCTCTAGTTGCGTACAATTATGGCGGCACCTGGAAGCGGGAAAGCACACTGTCATTCTGGTGGAATCGATTTTTTCTAGGCACATTAAGTTCCGAGACTCCTGGGGCATCTCTATCCATACCGGTTCGCGGAACCACGTTCGGACTCTTCTACGCTATGGATAAAAGCTATGGCAGTTGTTTTGTGAGCGTGGACGAACGATTACCCACGCCTCTGGCAACCAATAGTCGTGGTGGCTATAGTTATACTCTGCCCGGTCAGAACCTCCCCCCCGGCGACCATCGATTGCAAGTAGTATTGCCGTCAAAATCCGACAATCCAACGACGACACATATCAATGGTCCAGTGAAGCTCGGCTACCTGCTGGTGGCCGGAGAGAATCAGAGTTCGCCCTATACCGCAGAGCGAGGATTGTACCCGGCTGAGAAATTGGCGCAACTTCACTATCGAACGCTCCAGCCAACGTCATGGAAGTGGAGCGGCCCTTACACTCCCGAGCCCATCACGACCGCACCCAAAGACGCTTTGGATTATATGGAGAAACGCTTTGCACCGGAGATAAACCCAGTCGAAGTTCTGTGGAAGCCGGTCTCTCCAACCGCTGATCCAATCTTGGATTTTTATAAACTCTCGACCAGCCAGAAGCCTGCTGTGGCCTACGCGGTCACCGAAATCCAATCATTAGAATCGCGACAGGTTCTACTGGCCATCGCCTGCGACTACTTTGCTAAAATTTGGGTGAATGGGAAGCTGATGGTCACGCTCGATAAACCACACGGTTCACCCAAGGATCTCATGCTCATCCCCATTACATTGAAACCAGGCAGCAATCCATTGCTTGTTAAAATTGGCGCTGGAATGAATGGTTTTAATTTTTGTGCAGGGATATGGGAATAGATTACCGATAAGCCTGGGTTTTTAGCTCCCCTTGATCTAGCGCTTGACGTTTCCATCAGCGGAGATTATCCGGCAGCCTGAACGATGAAGCGATTTGTGATAAGCGTAGAAAATACCCGCTTCTCAACTCCTTGTTATTCTCCTAACAATTACCTGTCCACTTTTCACCAAAGAAAACTCTGCCATGCCTAGCTTCGATCAATTTGACCAACGCGCCACTTCCGGCAAATCTCTTACCATCGCCTTTTTGGGAGGAAGCCTGACTTGGGGGGCCCAAGCCACCAACCCACAAGTCACGTCGTATCGAGCGTTGGTGTCGCGGGAATTCGAAAGACGCTATCCCGCAGCACACTTCCGTTTTTGGGATGCTGCCATCGGCGGCACCGGTTCGCAGCTAGCGGCCTTCCGCCTGGAGCGCGACGTCTTGTCGCAAAAACCTGATCTCCTCTTTCTCGATTTTACCATCAATGATGATCCCTTTTCCGCACCGGACCCTGACCGTCTCGCCGCCTACGAATCGATCATCCGACGCCTCATCTCCTCGGGAATTCCGGTGGTGCAAGTAATTCTGCCTGCAAAAAAAGATGTCCTGCCCCAGCCCCCGGTACGTCCACTCGATGAACAACACAAGGCCATTGGCCAAGCCTATGCACTGCCGCTGGCCGATGCCGTCACCCTCGTCAAAGCGTGTGTCGCCAGCGGGAAAACCACTCCGGACACCCTTTGGGATTTGCCTCAGGATTCCACTCACCCGGGTGATGCCGGTTATGCCCTGTATGCGCAAGCAGCGTGGCAGGCCTATCTGACCGCCATTCAACACAAGAGCCGCTGCACTGTTCCCGATAAGATGCTTTTTGCCGATACGTACATGACCGTCAGGCGGTACCGACTAGGTTCAAGCGGAAAATGGCCAACCGGCTGGCAACCCGGCATGCCGAACCGCAACGCCGTCGCTTATGATTTTATCCCCTCGCGCTGGATGGACTCCGTCGCGGTAGCCTCGCGTGACAAGGACACCTCCCCCAACGCACCCGAGCCACTCGTCCTCTTTGTGCGTGGGCGCAACCTCTTCTTCTTTGGTGAGGGCACTCCCACTTCTGGCAAGTACCACATCCATATCGATGGAATAAAAGTAAAAACCGTCGACATCGGCGCTCAATGGAAAACCGGAGTCGGCCGCTATTTTGAAATGCTGGCGCAAGGTCTTGACCCCGCCGTAGAGCATAAAGTGGAAATCATCCCTGAGTTGCAGCCCGGTCAAGAACTGCGGCTCGAAAGCCTCTGCATTGCAGGTGAGCCCGCTACGGTGGAACGCCACTAAATAGAGCTACTGCCTACATACCGGCGCTTTGAGTAGCCTCTAACAGCTGCCTTCAAGCCATGGTACGCAGAAAAAGTGAGCGTACCATTCAGCTTCATTACGCCCAAATAAGTCTTAGCTCCTAAAGGCAGCACTTCTTCAGATTCCAACACAGTACAAGACAAGATTTCCCTTAAAAATTTCAATTACAATAATCGAACTGTTCGAAAACGACCATATTGAACGGAGGCCGCCCGCAAACATATATCTCAATCAAGCCACGCCCTAGTCACTCGCACATCGTCAGAAAACAGGACAACCAAGGAGCCTTTCGACTATGATAACCGTAACGATAAGTCGTTTTCTTTTGATATCTTTCCTGATTGCACTCCCAAGCGTATGTCCTCTTTTGGCCCAATCTCTCTATCAGCAATCCTTTGACAACCTGACAGCCGGGAATATCACAGAAAGCACTACAGGATGGTATTCCTACCAAGGCAGCGCGGCCACGAGCATTACCTCTGAAACGTCACTCTCATTCCTCTCCAATCTGGCAGGAAATCCGGGCAGTTCTTACGGCTACCTGGCACTCAATACCAGTTCCGCCAATAACTACGCGTTGGTCCAGACCGGCATCAGTTTCAATGCCTCAAAGAGCGTCATCAAATGGAACATGGGCAATAGCAATAGCGCCACCACCGTGCGACTGTTGCTCAAAATCGACGATAATTGGTATGCGTCTAGCACTACCTTTACGACGAGTCCGGTTATATCCAGTGCCCCTCTTTTTGCCGGTGCCACAACATCGGCAGTGGAAAAAAGTCTGACCTTTTCAACGGCCTCGTCGAACTGGCGAAATTTTACGCTCAACCCATCTGGATCGGCGATGGCTCTGGGTTCAGTTTTGACTAGTGATTTGCCGTCATCCTTCGTTACTGGAATCGGATTTTATGTATCAACGGCAGCGGGATCGTCCATCCTCCGCATCGATCAGTTGACCGTCCTTTCCACAATTCCGGCCGTGGTTTGGGCCCACTATATGCCGCAAGTGCCCAATGCTCATCTGCATGCTCACCCACATGTGGGCGGAAACAATGACGCTTGGCCATTCAACCAACAATCCGGAGATTCAGCCACCGATCTCCAGCAACATATGCTGCAAGCTATCGAAAGTGGGGTGAGTGGCTTTCAAATGCTTGGGGGTGTTCCCTCAGCGGCCTTCACAGCCGCCAATGCCATTCTGACGGCGACAGGCACTACCTTTTATCTGGCGCCAGAGTGGACTTCGGCCACGCTTTCGTCCGATCCAGTGATCGCAGCCAATACCGTGGCTGACTACATCCTGCAACATGCCAATGATCCAATGGCCTATCAATACGCCGGAGAGCCTTGTCATTTTCTCTATAGTGCGACCGCTTGGTCCGAAACCGCCGCCGGCATGGACGCGTTTAACGGTCAGCTGCGCGCACGGGGAGTCAGTGTTCGCCTGATAAAAAAGATCTCTCAGTTTGATAAAATTGCCTTGGATCGCCCAGATCTACTCAATCAACTTTGGCCCAAACCGGTACAGTGCGGAACGTTGAGCTGGTTATTAACAGTATCCTGCGATGCAGCCCATGGATTCGATCGCTTCTGGGATCGCGACGCCTGTGTGGCACTGGATCAGCGACTTAAGAGTTTAGCGTCTGATTTTTTGTGGATACCCTCCATTGCGGCCGGTTACGACAGTTCCAATCGTCCCGGACAGGCAACACGAGTGCCTTTTCATGGAATAAAAAACATCATCGACACCATGCACCTCTGGATGGCACTGGGCTACCGTCAGGTTCTGCTCGTCACCTGGAACGATTGCAATGAATCGTTATGGGTGCCATCAAGCCGCAACGTGTGGGGATACAATACACTGCTAAAATTTTTTCGAGGGCTGATGGACAATGCTAAAAGCCCTTTCCCAAGCCCGCGCATTGTGGTGTCCTACCCCAACGAACTGCTGTACGGCGACACCTTTTATTTCCAATGCGCCGGATTGCCCGCTACCGACAAACGTTGCGATGTCAATGTCACTGTGGAACTGCGTCCAGTGAATGGCGGCACCTCCGTTACGCTCAGCAACACCATCTCTGGAAACGTGAATGCAGAGTCATTGCTCACTTTGAGTTGGGATACGACCTCAGTGGTTGGCGTTATGGATGCCGTTCAACCCTTCGTCACTATTCAGGTACGCGAGACAAGCGGAGGAAACTGGAACCTTCTTTATAACCAGCTCCCATTGGCAACAACGCGACTGCGATACAACCTCGTAAAACTGCCGGTTCCCTATTCCATCGATTTATCGTGGATCACGGCCACCCAGCCAACATTGACAATCACCAATTCATCGCCCGTGGAGCAAGCGCAAGTCACAATCAGTTCAACCGAGAGTATCAAGCGTCTCACTCTCTGCGAGGGATCCCTTAGTCTTGGGGGATTTCGCTCGTCGACAACTTTGGCCACACTGTCGAATTTATTTCTCCGAGTGGAAGCCTCTGAAAACATCCCCCTGATGCTGAGTATTGGTAACGGCCTCATTCACGACTTATACAGCCCTCATTATCTAAGCTCCATCACCAGCGTCGAAAGTGTCAGCGCCGTGTTCTCTTCCTATCCCGCAGGCGATTACCGGACTCGTGTTGCCCGGTTTGATTGCACCACATCCAGCGTCATACAGCTATCTCTTCCAGATTATCCCTCTATCACATCGCTCTCAACCAATCTGGGAGATCTACAAAAGCGAAACGTGGCTAAAACCGTCACAATCAATGACCGCAAAGTTACCCTTAACCTAGTTCTGACTTCAGATACAACCGATGCGAATCTGGATTACCCCCTATCGGGGCAAGGAACCTACGTGAGACATGTCCCACTTGCAACAGACATGGAAGGTCTGCGCGTACTCCAAGCCATCACTTGGTACACCTCCGGAAAAATTGCGTTCTCTAATCCAGTGATCGTTCAATCCAGTCAAACCCTAGCCACCACATCTGTACCGATTCAGTTGATTCGCGCAGGAGGAGATATGGATGATTTCGTTTCACCTTATAGCGGCGTAAATCTCAATACATTCACCGCGAGCCAAGTAATCACAGCCTCACTCTCGCGCAGCCGGATTCCCTACTTCCATCTCGACTTTGAAGAAGGGGCCGGCTTCAGGCTTAACGACCGCGGTTCCAGCCATCAATCAGGTCGAGCTTGGGTGGAGTATGGTGGATTGGGTGACGGCCAAACCGCCAACTATGATCAGGAGACGAACAATCATTATGCATGGGTTGATGGTTGTAGAGGCAAGGCACTCCAGTTGATCAACGACGGCACTGTCGTTCGTTTTCGATCCAAATCCAGTCCAGTCGGAGCGCAAACCACCAGCCTCTGGATCAATGTCACCATCGGAAATACTTCAACCCCAATTTGGAAGCAACTAAACGCAAGCCCATTTACCATTCAATTGAATTCGAGTGGCGTGCCCATTCTTACTCTGCAACGCGCCGGCTTATCGGCCAGTCTGCAAGCCAACCAGGCACTGCACACCGGATGGAATCATCTCGTGTGCGTTTATGATCTTACCTCGCTCAAGCTATACCTCGACGGCATACTCATCGGCCAAAGTTCAGGTTTAGCGCCGGTTTATCAACGAACACATCAAACCCCAGGCATCAGCTTCAGCACAGCGACCACCAGCGGTGTTTTGGGATTTATCGGGACCATGGATGAAGTGGAAGTAATCGGAGCTGCCATCAGCGCCGACGAAGTCAGTCGGCTGACTCAAGGCAACAATTGGCGGTAAAACCGTGAACTCGGAATTGTGGCATGCCTTCTTCTTTGATCCCGTGCCCAGAGCCATCCGAATGGAAAAGCTTGATCGGCTGAGCTACCACTTCGCCTGCTATTGGCTGTTATATTTCCCTTTAAAACATCAACCCTGCCGGGTGAAGTTGAAGAAACGGCGAGCGGTGGCGGTGGTGGCGAGGGCGACTTCTTCGAGCGGGATGCCACGCAAGGAAGCGATTTTTTCCGCAACGAGACGGGTGAACGCCGGTTCGCACCGTTTGCCGCGGTGCGGCACGGGTGCGAGGTAGGGGCAATCGGTTTCGACCATGAATTGATCGAGCGGCACGCCCTGGACCGTAGCCTGCACTTCGCGGGCGTTCTTGAACGTGACGATGCCGGTGAAGGACACGAGATGGCCCATGGCGAGAATCTGGTTGGCCTGATCGAGCGTGCCGCCGAAGCAATGGAAAACGCCGCGCAGTTTTCCCGTGTAATCGTCGAGGATGGCAATCGTGTCATCCCAGGCGTCGCGCTGGTGGATGACGACGTTGAGGTTAAGTTCAACGGCGAGGTCGAGCTGTTCGCGAAAGACAATGGCCTGCTTATTTTTGTAATCGTCATCCGCAATTTTCGCGGTGAGCGTGCCGGGATCGACGGAAACGGTGGCGGCAAAGACGTCGCCGGGCTTGGGGGAAATTTCGAGACTGGGTAGACGATGATAGTCGAGCCCGATCTCGCCAATGGCGACGACGCGGGGATTGGCGGCGAGTTGGCGCAGGGTATCGATGAAATTTTCCGTAGCAGTATCCGCTTCGCTGGGATGAATGCCGACCGTGGCCCAGACGTTGGGGAAGTTGTTTGCGAGCTCGACCGCGCGCGCGCTGGATTCGAGATGCGTCCCAATGGAGATCATTTCCTTCACCTCGGTCTCGGTGGCGCGGGTCAGCACCTGGGGACGGTCGGAATCGAAGTTGGTGTAGTCAAGGTGAGCGTGGGTGTCGATGAGGATCATGAGATTGCCAATTTAAAATTTCCAAATGCCAATGAGAGAAGGCTACACCCACCGCTCCGGGATGGCGAATTTGAAATTCACGGTGCAGTCGCTGGTTCGGATACCGGTGTCGAGGCAGGGACGGGAGCGGAAGTCGAATCCGATGGCGGCACATTCACGGGAACCGGAGCTCCGCCAGTGGTGAGCCGGGTGAGCTCGGTGTCGAGACCATAGAAAGTCACATCGCGGGGCCAGCGTTGCGCGAGTTGCTTGAGGGTCGCTTTGGCGACGTCGGGTTGGCGGGTCTTCGCAGCGAGCCGCACCATTTTCAATCCGATGCGAATCTGGTCGACGGCACCGAAACACAATTTCATCGCCTGACGATAGGCGGCAAGGCTGTCGTTGAGATCGGCAGGACTGCCGGAAGTCGCGAGGAGATCGGCGTAGCCTTCCCACGAGATTTCGGTGGCCATGGAGTTGATGAGTTGTTTCTTCAGCGTGGCGGGAGAAACGATGCCGTTTTGCATGGAGAGGCGGGCTTGCTGCAATTCGAGCCATTCGAGATTGATGCTGTTTTGTTCTCGAGCATGGGTGAGGGCCTCGGGAAATTTTTCGCGGAAAGGCCGGTAGAGCGGATCGCCGACGATGGTAACCATCCACGAGAGTCCTTTTTGCGACATGGTGCCGGCCTCCACCAGCGTGTAGCCCTGCAGGAGTCGATCGATAAAAATATCGATGTGCGGCGTGAGATCGAGGTAGGGCTCGTACACGCAGCCCATGGTGGCGGCCGCCCCGGCGCTGAGGAGGGGGCCGCACCAGTTGGCGGTGCGGCTGCGGAGGGTGGAGGCGCTGAAGGAGTGGAGATGGTAGGCGATGGCACCGGTGGCGAAGCGGCGCGGAGGCTGGAAGAAGGGCCCTTGCGCGTCGGTGGTGTACCAACCGGCATAGAGAGCGATTTGGTTAATGGGAAGATTGGCTGCAATGAGGTCGGGATTGTTGTCGAACTCGATGGGCCAGCCTTCGCGGGCAAGGGAGATGAGGGCGTTGCGCAGCCAGTCGTCGCCAAGGACATAGGGATTGTTCTTGTCGGTGAATCCGCGTGCATCGAGGCAGACGTTGCCGGTAAGTCGGTTGGTCTCGGCAACGAGGCTTTCATCGATCATGCGCTGGACATCGGACACGGCCGGAGCATCGAGGCGGGCGACAAGAATCTGGCGGCGCGCATCGAGTGCGTCGAACTCGCGGGCGTACCCGGCAAAGTAGTAGGGGTTGAGCGCGGGCCCATTCATCGGCAGGCCGAGGATGGGCAGGGTGGCGAGTTCGGAATCGACGCTGGCCGCGTTGGTGTTGAGTTCGGGCTTGAGATGCGGGGTGTCGTTGACCAAGGGATCATTCTGAATGCGTAGGGGAATGCCACGAATGAGCGCCAGGCACCAGATGTCGTTTCGCGTGGCAACCTGCACGGCGATACTTTTCGGACCGGCGGCGAGATTGGTGGTTTCGCGGGTGATCCACCCCTGACTAACGAGATAGGCATCGATGGGCGCGCGTAACTTGTCGTTGTAGGTGGCGCGGTCGATTTCCTCGACGTCAGGGCAGTCGATGCCGAGCACGTGGTCGGCGGCGATCTGCCGTTTCTCGGCGTAATAGCGGGCCAGTTTTTCACCCTCGACCGCATTTTTGTTGTAAACGACGAGGAGATGCTGGCGAAGATCTTCCGCCGTGGCGCGCGCGGCCGAAGGCAACGCGGCACCCAGCAGGAGGAGAAAAAGAAGAAGCCTCACGCCCCGACCGCAAGACGATTCCGGCTGCGGGATGAGGCGGCGTGGGCTCATACGGTGAAGCTTAGCCCATCGTAAGCCAATTGCACGCCTTTGGGTAACTCGGTTTCACGTTGGGCGTGGGTCTTCTGATGGGTGATGTGGGTCAAATACACGTGCTTGGCACGAACGTCGCGGCCAATGGCCATGGCCTCCCCGACGGTGAGGTGCGTGGGATGGGCCTCGTCGCGCAAGCCGTCAATCATGAGGACATTGACATCGCGGATGGCCTCACGCGCAGGCGCAGGGATGTCCTTGCAATCGTTCATGTAGGCAAAGATTTTTTCGCCCGCACGTTGGAAGAGGTAACCGTAGGTATTAAAGCGTCCATGGGGCAGCGTGTAGGGCGTGATGGTGAGTCCGCCGAGGGTGAAGCTGTCGGTGACGGGGTGGCTGTCGACGGAAACGTAGCCGGGAATGCGGTTCTTCGGGTCGAAGGCGTAGGGGAAAACATTGGCGACGCTGGCGAGGGTGACTGGCGAGGCGTAGACCGGCATGGCGCCTTTCTTGATATCGCAGAAGCGGCGCAAATCGTCGAAACCCATGATGTGATCGGCGTGAGCGTGAGTGAGGAAAACCGCATCGACATGCTTGAGTCCAGTGCGAAGGGCTTGAAGGCGCAGTTCGGGCGGTGTGTCGATGAGAATGGTGGTGTCGGGCGTGGCGACAACGAGGGAGCAACGGGTGCGGTGATCACGGGGATCAGTGGACCGGCAAACGGGGCAGTCGCAGCCGATCATCGGGACGCCCTGTGAGGTGCCACTCCCCATGACGGTAATCTGGACGGGAAAGGAAAGTGAGGTGGTCGACATACAATTCTCTACGATTTCACGAATTGTCGAAATCGGCCAGTTCAAACCAATACCGGCATTTTTCGCGGTCGCCGATGAGGAACAACTCGGATTCTTCCGGCAGGGAGATAATTTCCACGAGCTTGCCGCCAAGCCGTTCGCAGGTGCGGCGCGAGGGGGTGTTCTCGGGATTGCAGGTAATCCAGAGCGGGTGAATGCCGTGGGCGCGGGCAAGAGGAAAAATCAACCGGCAGGCACGGCCAGCGAGGCGGTGACCGCGAAAACGTTCGTGGACGCCATAGCCGATGTGACCGCAATAATAAATCTGCTCGTTGTCGCCGACGCGAAGATGGATGTGTCCCATATTTTCGCCGGTGACGGAATGGGTCATCTGAAAGTAATAGGCGGGGACGTAGCGGATGGTGGGGTCGCCAGGATAATATTCGGAAACAATCAGCGTGAGGTCGCCGTCAACAAGGCGACCCGGATCGAAAAACTGAAAACCATCCGGCAGGCAGGACATGGAGACTTTTCTCCGTTGTAGCCAAGTCAAACGATGCCACAAGCCACAACTTCTCCCGACCCTTTCTCTCATCGCCAGAATGGCCGATTGCATTTCACATCCGAAAGACGACGCCCTTGCCTCGCCTCCGCACAATCGCTAGGATGGCACTTATGCGCATCGCCAACTTTCCCCGCACCGCCGGACTTCTCGCCCTTTGCCTCGCTTTCCAAGGACCGCTCCCATCACACGCCCAGGAGGCACCTGCCGCTCCGCTGTCGCCGACCCTCTCGCCGGACGTCCTTCAGCGCAGTCTGGTGAATCTCGGCGACACGGCCCGCCTGCAGGCCGCTTTGGCGAAGGCGCGTCGTGGGGAAAAAGTAGTGGTGGCGTGCATCGGCGGCTCGATCACGGAAGGCGCGCGCGCCACGGTGAAAGACAAGCGCTATGCGGAAGTGATCGGCGACTGGTGGCGCAAGACGTTCCCGAAGGCGCAGATTGAATTGATCAATGCGGGCATCGGCGCCACGGGCTCGAATTTCGGCGCGTTGCGACTGCAACGCGATGTGCTTTCCAAGCATCCTGATGTGCTGGTCGTCGAGTATGCGGTGAACGACGGCAACAGTGAAGCAAGCGCACAGACGCTGGAAGGTGTGGTTCGCCAGGCATTGAAGAGCCCGGAGAAAACCGCCGTGGTGCTCTTGTTCATGCTGCGCAAGGATGGTGGCAACGCGCAGGAGTGGTTCACCAAAGTGGGCACCCATTATGACCTGCCGATGATAAGCTATCGCGATGCAATTTTCCCGGAAATGCAATCGGGCAAGGTGAAGTGGGAGGACATCAGCCCGGATACGGTCCACCCGAACGATCTCGGCCATGGTTACACCGCGCAGACGGTCGACGCCCTGTTCGCAAAGGTGCTGGAGACGCTCCCTGAAGACGGCAAGCTGGCGGAAGCCAAACCGATCCCCGCGCCGCTGTTCACGGATCTGTACGAGCGGACGTCGCTCTTTACCGCCGCCGATTTGAAGCCGGTGGCGAATCAAGGCTGGACCTTTGATACGCCAAGCAATCGCAAGGCCACGGGATGGAAGACATCCCAACCGGGCAGCGTGCTGGAATTCGATGTGCAGGGTACACTCATTTTCCTCCAGTACTGGAAGATCAATGGCCCGATGGGCAAGGCGAGCGTGACGATCGATGGTGGCACTCCGGTGATTGTGGATGCGTGGTTCGAGCAAACGTGGGGCGGATTCAACCTGACGCAAGTCGTGGGCAAGGATCTCAAACCCGGCACCCATCGCGTGCGCATCGAGTTGCGCCCCGATAAAAACGAGAAGAGCACCGGCACCGATTTCATCGTCACCGGCATCGGCTCAGCTGGCTTGTAATGGGGCTCCGCCCCATACCCCCGCTCAAGGAAATGATTTCCTTGAGCGGGAGGTTTGGAGGACAGCGTCCTCCAAATACGGACTTTTCACTTTCGTTTCGCTGCGTATCGTTGGGGCTCAGAACATTACTGATCTGTAATGTTGGCGAAAGGTTGCCGCAAAGGGCATCTGGCAGGGTCATGTCAGATCGAAACACCCGAAAGCGAACAACCCCACCAACACCGAGGTCACCATGTCCAACTCAGCCGCAACCCTCAACCCCCCGCGCCAGGAACCGACGGCGATTGATCGCTTCCGCGCGCCCTCCACCGTGAACCACAACACCAGCATCCAAGCCATCAACGAATCCGTGCAGCGCACCTCCGCGTGGGTGCGCCCGCTTCAACAGGAAATGGGCCGCGTCATTGTCGGCCAGAAATACCTCGTCGACCGCCTCATCATCGGCCTGGTTGCCAACGGTCACATCCTGCTGGAAGGCGTGCCCGGACTCGCGAAGACTCTCGCGCTGAAGACGCTCGCCTCGGCGATTCAATCGAAATTCCAACGCATCCAGTTCACGCCCGACATGCTCCCGGCGGACATCGTGGGTACGCTCATTTACAATCCGCGCGAAGGCACCTTCAACACCAAGCACGGTCCGATTTTCGCGAACATGGTGCTCGCCGATGAAATCAACCGCGCCCCGGCCAAGGTGCAGAGCGCGCTGCTCGAAGCAATGCAGGAACGCCAGGTCACCATCGGCGATTCGACCTACACGCTGCCCGATCCGTTCCTCGTGATGGCCACGCAGAACCCGGTGGAGCAGGAAGGCACGTATCAACTCCCCGAAGCACAGGTCGACCGCTTCATGCTCAAGCTCGTGATCACCTATCCGAACCGTAGTGAAGAGCGCGCCATTCTCGACACGATGGCCTCGACGGAACCGATGGCACCGGTGCAACCGGTCGTCACGTGCGACGACATCGTCGCCTCGCGCCAGGTGGTGAACACGATCTACATCGATGACAAGGTGAAGGATTACATCGTCGACATCGTGCTCGCGACACGCGATCCAAAGGCGTACAATCTTGACCTCGCCGGGTTCATCGAATACGGCGCATCCCCTCGTGCCACCATCGCCCTCACGCTCGTCTCGAAAGCCTACGCATTCCTCCAGGGCCGCGGTTACGTCACCCCGCAGGATGTGAAGATGATGGCTCACGATGTCCTGCGTCACCGCGTCACGGTCACCTACGAAGCCGAGGCGGAGAACACCACGTCCGAACAGATCATCACCAAGATCCTCGATACGCTCCCGGTGCCGTAAAGCACGGCATCGATTCCGGAGCGCATGCAGGAGTCCCCTCTCACAAGAGGGGTGGCGCGAAACGCCGGGTTGTGTCAGCAGATTAACATTGGAACTGGACAGGTCATGAAAACCGAACTCAAAGGCCGCGATCGCACGCGGGAGATTTTGAAGAAGGTGCGGCAGATCGAAATCCGCACCAATCGACTCGTCAACGACTCTCTCGCAGGCGAATACCATTCCGTCTTCAAGGGACGGGGCATGGACTTCGACGAGGTGCGCGAGTACTCGCCCGGCGACGAGGTGCGCATGATCGACTGGAATGTGACTGCGCGCAGCGGCACGACCTTCGTGAAGAAATTCACCGAGGAGCGCGAACTCACGATCATGCTGATGATCGATTTGAGCGCATCCGGCAATTTCGGTTCCAACGCGCAGAGCAAGCGCGAACTCGCCGCCGAGGTGGCCAGCGTCCTCGCCTTCTCTGCCATCCGCAATCGCGACAAAGTCGGCGCGGTGCTCTTCACCGACCAGATCGAAGCCTACATCCCGCCGCAAAAAGGCCGCAGTCATGTACTCCGCGTCGTGCGCGAAATCCTTTTCTTCGAACCGCGCCAGCAGGGCACCGACATCCCGCTCGCGCTCGACTTTGTGAATCGCGTGCTCAAGCGCCGCGCGGTGGTCTTCCTGCTGTCCGACTTCATCACGCCGCTGCCGCCGCTGCAAACCGCGCTGCGGCTGACGAACAAACGCCATGACCTGATTGCCCTGTCGATCTCCGACCGGCATGAACATGAACTACCAGACATGGGCTTGCTCACCGTGGAGGATGCCGAGACGGGGGAACAATACGAGATCAACACCGCCAACGAGGAAACCCGCCGCGCCTTTGCCGCGCTGAGCGAGGAACGCCTGGATGAACTGCGCCACCTGACCCGCTCGAGCGGCGTGGAGACACTCGAGCTGGCCACGGGAAAACCGTACGTCCCAGCGCTGCTGAATTTCTTCAACTCCCGTGAAAAGAGGAGACGCTAACATGGCTACCATTCTGCAATTTCCCCCGCCCCCACGCTACGCGCATCGCCGCAATGTGAGTGCCATCCCGAGCTATCGCGCCCAAGCCCAAGTGGCGGAACACCCCCTGGCCCCGCGCCGTCTATTGTCACAGCTTTGGGCCGCAGTGCTCACGCTGGCGCTGATTTTCCTCGCGATCGATCTCGCCTCGGCCGACCCTCTCAAATACGGCAGCACGAACTCAACTGCTGTTCCCACCACAACATCCTCTGCGCCGTTCTCCGTCGCCACTCCCGGCAGTGCGACGCTACCCGCCTCTGCCATGAGCACCACAACGGCAGACGACATCCGCGACATTCGCGGCGTGGTGCACATTGCGCCGTCGTGGATGTGGCTGGCCTATCTGGCGGGCGGACTCGCCCTCGCCGCTGCGCTGTATGCGCTCTATCGCTGGTGGAAGAGCCGCGCAAAGGAACGGGCCAAGACGTCGTTTGAACTTGCTCTCGAAGCCCTCGACCAGGCTCGCAGCCTTATGGCTCCGGACAAGGTGCGTGAGTATTCCTTCCGCGTGTCGGAGATCACCCGCAACTACATCGAAGCCCGCTTCGGCACCCGTGCCGCGCATCGCACGACGGAGGAATTTCTCCACGACCTCGTCGAGAAACCCTCGACTCGCCTGGCCGAACATGCGCCGCTGCTGGAAGACTTCCTCAAGCATTGCGATCTGGCCAAGTTCGCCCGCTGGACGCTCTCGCCCGAGGAAATGGAGAAGATGCACACCAGCGCGGTGGCGTTCGTGACCGCCACCAATCCCGCGCTCGAAGCCCAGTCTCCCACCGCCCCCGAATTACGTAGCTCCGAAGCTTAAGAAAAGGAGTCCCCATGCTCTACCGTTTTGCCAATCCCGAATTTCTCTGGCTGCTCCTGCTCCTTCCCCTGCTCGCGCTCTGGATGGGCCGCAAGGGCCGCGCCGCCGCCGTGCAATATCCGAGCGTCGACACGGTGCGCCGTCTCGGCACGCTGCGCCGCACCAGTGCGGGCGCGTGGTTGACGACCTTGCGCCTGCTCGCTCTCGCATTTGTGATCATCGCCCTCGCCCGGCCGCAGCACGGCAAGAGCTCCACCGAGGTCAACGCCAGCGGTATCGACATGATTCTCGCGGTCGACGTGTCCGGCTCGATGCAGGCGATGGATTACCAACGTGCGGGTCAGGCCATCTCACGACTGGAAGTGGTGAAGGAAGTGGTCGGCAAGTTTGTGGAAGCGCGACCCAATGACCGCATCGGCATGGTAGCCTTCGCGGGACAACCGTATCTCGTCAGCCCGCTGACGCTCGATCACGATTGGTTGCTGCAAAATATCGAACGCCTGCAGGTCGGTCTGAGCCAGGATGGCACCGCCATCGGTTCGGGTCTCGCCTCGAGCGTGAACCGCCTGCGTGGTCAGGTCGCCAAGTCCAAAGTGATCGTCCTTCTCACCGACGGCGTGAACAACACCGGCAAGATCGCTCCCCTCACCGCCGCCGAAGCGGCCCATGCGCTTGGGGTGAAGGTCTACACCATCGCCGCCGGTTCCGAAGGTCCCGCCCCGATTCCGGTTACCGATGAATTCGGTCGTCGCCGCATCGTCACCATCCCGGTCGATGTGGACGAAAAGAATCTCAAGACCATCGCGGACATCACTGGGGGCCGCTTCTACCGCGCCACGGATACCGATTCGCTGCGCCGCATTTACGCGGAGATCGATCGCCTGGAAAAGACCACGCAGACGATGAAGAAGTACGAGAACTTCCGCGACCTCTTTGCGATGGCGTTGATCCCGGCCTTCCTACTGCTCGGCGCGGAGCTCGGTCTCGCCCACACCCGCTTTCGGAGATTGCCCTAATACCCACTGGAGAATCCCATGACTTTTGCCCAACCCCTCTGGCTCGCTGTTGGTCTCGCCGTCTGTGCTCTGCTCGTGCTCGCGTTCCGCCTGTCCGGTCAGGCTCGACGCCGCACACTCGAGAAATTTGCCGCGAGTCATCTCCTGCCGCAACTCACGGCGAGCATGTCGCCGCAATTGCGCCTGATCAAACAGATCCTCTGGGTGCTCGCCGTGGCGATGCTCTTCACCGCGCTGGCGCGTCCGCAATGGGGCTTTTATTGGGAAGAAATCAAGCGCCGCGGCATCGATATTCTGATCGCGGTCGATACGTCCAAGAGCATGCTTGCGCAGGATGTGAAACCGGACCGTCTGACCCGTGCCAAGCTCGCGGTGAATGACCTTGTCGACCAAATCGGCGGCGACCGCGTCGGCCTGATTGCCTTCGCGGGCGAAGCGTTCCTGCAATGCCCGCTCACGCTGGACCACTCCGCTTTTCTGGAAAGTCTGCAGGCACTCGACACGACGATCATTCCGCGCGGCGGCACCGATGTGGCCAGCGCCATCACGGAAGCCGAGGCAGCGTTCGTGAACGAAGGTCAGAATCACAAGATCCTTGTCCTGATCACCGATGGCGAAGATCTGGAAGGCCGCGCTCTCGATGTGGCCCGAGATGCAGCGAAACAAGGCGTGAAAATCTATACGATCGGCGTCGGTTCCTCGACCGGCGAACTTGTTCCCGTGCCGGATGAACGCGGTGGCGTGGCTTTCGCCAAGGATGAGAACGGCAACTTCGTGAAGTCTCGCCTGGATGAGAAGATGCTGCGCCAGATCGCGGACGTCACCGGAGGCTCCTACGAGCCTCTCGGCTCCGATGGCCAGGGTCTGATCAAGGTCTACAATCGTGATCTAAAGACGCTGCCGCAATACGACCTCTCCTCTCGCCAGCAACGCGTCTACTACGAGCGCTTCCAATGGCCGCTCGGATTGGCGCTCGCGCTCTTCATCATCGAACTGCTCCTCATTGAACGTCGCGCTCCGGCCAAGCGCCGCCTTGAATCGCGCGACATCCGACCGAAGCATCACATCACCGTGCAACGACACGACCGCAAGCGTTCTGCCCCGGTGGCGATCCTTCTGAGCGCTCTACTGCTCTCGGGATTAACAGCGCAGGCTTCGCCCGGCTCGGCCGAGAAAGCTTACAAGAAGGGGCAGTACGGCGTGGCCCTGCAGCAATATTCCGCCGAGGAAAAGAAGCATCCGGATCGCGCAGAGTTGCAATACAACGTAGGCGCTTCTGCCTACAAGGCCGGCCAATGGAACGAGGCCGCCCAAGCCTTTCAGAAAGCGCTCGGAGCACAGGATCCGGTGCTCGTCCAAAATACATCCTATAATCTCGGCAACACACTGTATCGTATCGGTCAGGAAACCGAGAAGAGCAATCCCCAGCAAACCATTGGTGCGTGGGAACAGGCGATTCAAGCCTATGAAGGTGCACTACGCATCAAGGCCGATGACGCCGATGCAAAGTACAACCGCGATTACGTGAAGAAGAAGCTGGAGGAATTGAAGAAGCAGCAACCGCCGCAACAACAGAAGAACGACCAGCAACAGGATCAGCAGCAAAAGCAGGATCAAAAGAATCAGGACAAGAACCAGCAGAATCAAAATCAATCCGATAAAGACAAGAATCAGAATCCTGAGAACAAAGATAAAAATCAGGACAAAAACAACCAATCGAATTCGTCTAACTCCCAGAACCAAAATCAGGGCGGCAAACCTGACGAGAAAAAAGATCAGAATCAGAACAAGGATCAGGCCGGACAGAACGGTCAAAAACCCGAGGAGAAGAAGCAACCCGCCCAGCCGGAAAACAAGCCGGGCCAGCAGCCGGATCAAAAGCCGCAGCAGGCCAAACAGGGTGAAGACGGTGGCGAAGAACCCCGACCCGGTCAAATGAGCAAGGCGGAAGCGCGTAATCTGCTTGATTCTGCCAAGGGAGATGAGAAGAAGGTAATGCTACTGCAAGGCAAACAGAACGAGAAAGCCGACCAGCGCGAGGTGAAGAAGGATTGGTAAGGATTTTCCAAAATGAAAACGATGTCTCAGACCCGGGTCTACGTGACCGCCGCCGCCTGCATGGGCTTGCTGGCCGGGCTCGGTCTGCTGTCGTTGCGAGCCGCCGATGTCAGCGTCCGCGCAACGATCGAGCCGCGACAGGTCGCGCTCGGCCAGGCCGCGCAGTTGACTGTTGAAGTGACCGGCGCGAGCTCGGCGCGGATCAACCTGCCGCAGGTGGAAAATCTCGAAATCGTCTCGCGCGGCACGCAGAGCTCGCTGCAGATTATTAATGGCGTGATGGCCCAGCAAAGTTTTTATGTCTTTGCGGTGCTGCCCAACGCAGAGGGCCAATATGTCATTCCCTCTTTCCAAGTCGAAGCAGGCGGACAGAAGGTCGCCACTGCGCCGCTGGCACTGAAAGTATTCCAAGGTCAGGGTCAGGCACCGCCGCCCGTTTCTGCTCCTGCGGCTTCGTCTCCGTATGTGACAGGTAACACCGCACCCGATCCGCAAACACAGGCTCCAGCCCCGCGCCCGAGCACAACCACGCCGAAACCGGTGAACGTCGGGAACGAAGTGGTATTTCTACGACTTTACAGTCCGCGCAATGAAATGGTGGTGGGCCAGGTGGTGCCGGTGACGGTGAAGCTCTATGTACGCGCCGATCGTCAGGCGGAACTCGTCCCCTCGCCGTTGAAATTCCTCAGCGATGCCTTCACCGTGACGTTGCCTAAAAAACTCGAGCAAGATCAGGAGATGATCGACAACACGCTCTATAATGTCGGGATTTGGAATGTCGCCGTTGTGCCGGTCAAAACGGGCGATTATTCCGTCGGCGTCGAACAAAGTATCCGCGTGGCGGAACGGGTAAAGATGCGCCGCCCCGGCGGACTCGACGAAAGCATTCTTGATGCGATGTTCTCACAATATCGCATGGTGGAAAAGAAGGTGCAGAGCACCACACAAAATTGGAAAATTACGTCCGTACCAAGCGATGGCAAGCCGGAGAACTTCAGCGGCGCGATTGGCGATTACACCCTCACCGTCAAGGCGCAGCCGGACAAGGTAAAAGTGGGCGAGCCGATCAGCCTCGAGATGACGATCGATGGCAAAGGCAACCTCGACCGCGTGAATGCGCCCGTACTCACCTCGACTGACGGATTCAAGACCTACACGCCCACAAGCAAGATCGAGTTACGTGATGATCTCGGTCTGGAAGGCCGCAAAATTTTCACCGAGGCCGTGGTGCCACTGAAAGTGGGATCGCTTCCGCCCATCTCTTTCACTTTCTTTAATCCCGATCTCAAACAGTACGTAACGCGCACGGCGGAAGCGCCACGCGTGGTCATCAGCGAAGCTCCGGCATCGCCGGTCGCAGCAGCCACGCCGACCGCAACTCCCTCCGCCGCTCAAAAAGTCGAGGAGGATACCAAACCGGCCGAGCCAGCGCTGGTACCGATCAAAGTGTACCTCTCTCCCTTCGTCGCGAATTTCACACCCATCTACCGCAATCCGCTTTTCATCGCTGCGCAAGGCGTCCCCCTGATCGCTCTGGTGGCGGGATTTCTCGTCGCCCGCCGTCGTCAACGCCTGGAGAATGATCCCAATTACGCCCGCACCCACGAAGCGAACCGCGCGGTACGCGCGCAACTGGAAGCGATGAATACCGCGGTGACGCGCAACGATGCCGCCGCGTTCTTCACCGCCGCGCGCCGCGCCGTGCAGTTCCGGCTGGCGGACCGCTGGCGCATCAAGGCCGATGACATCACGTTCGAGGTCATCAGCGAACGCAGCACGGAACTGGCCGACTCGCTGAAGAGCCTCTTTCTCGTCGCCGATGAAATGGCTTACTCGGGCGAAGCCCGCACCGATGTCACGCTCGCCGATTGGCAAAAAGCCATCGTGTCACTGCTGGGCCGATTGGAGAAGAAGGTATGATGCAAACTTCCGCGATCGTTTTCTTGCGTTGCAGGACGGCCCTCTTCCTAGCACTCGTCTTATTGTCATCGGGCCTGCTTCACGCCGCGCCCGCCGATACGGCCTTCGATGCGGCGAATCGCGCGTTCGGCTCGGGCAAGTATGCCGAGGCCATCAGCAGTTACGAAAATCTCCTCAAGCAAAACGGTTACTCCGCCTCGGTATTGTTCAATCTCGGTAACGCTTACTACCGTCATGGTCAAGTCGGACTCGCCATTCTCAACTATGAGCGCGCGCTACGGCTCGATCCGCGCGACCCCGACATCCACGCGAATCTGAAATATGCCCGGTCCCAATCGGGCCTGCCGCAACCTTCCGAGCGGTGGTGGCGCGTTCTTCTGAAATCACTGAATCCGAGTCAATGGGCGTGGACAGCCAGCTTCGCTTTCTCCCTCCTCTGCCTGCTCTGGGTGGTGCGGTTGGTACGGCCCGAGTGGCTGCAGCGCGTCGGCGTCAGCACGCCCCTTCTCACGCCGATCTGGCGATTGATTCTCTTCCTCAACGTGGTGGCTCTTTTTCTCATCGTCGCCTGCGGCGCGATGTCGGTGCAGGACCGGCACGAAGCCATCGTCATCGTCAAGCAGGCCTCGCTGCTCGTCTCGCCCTTCGATAAATCCGAGGTGATGACCACGCTGCCCGAGGGAGATTCGGTCAACGCCGAGAAGAAATACGGCGACTACATTTTGGTCCGGTACGAAAAAGGCAAATCGGCCTGGGTGAACCAATCCCAGATCGCCACCGTGGAACCGGATTTGCTGAAAGCCACCCCCTAACCTACCTTATCCCTGTGCGCATACTCGTCGTGGAAGATGACAAGAAGATCGCCTCCTTCGTGGCGAAGGGTCTCAAGCAGGCGGGCTTTGCCGTGGATGTGGCGGACAACGGCGAGGACGGCGTGGAGTTCGGTCTGGCCAACCCCTACGATGCAGCCGTGGTCGACATCATGCTGCCGAAGCTCGACGGACTGGCCATGATCGAGCGCTGGCGCGCGCGGCAGTTGAAGATGCCGGTGATCATTCTGAGTGCGAAGCGCGATGTGGACGACCGCATTGCGGGCTTGCAACGCGGTGGTGATGATTACCTGACAAAACCGTTTTCCTTCTCCGAACTGCTCGCCCGTCTGCAAGCGCATCTGCGACGCGCGACGCGCACAGCGGAGACCACCACGCTCTCGCTGGAGGATCTCTCCATGAATCTCGTCTCGCGCGAGGTAACCCGTAGTGGCCAACGGATTGAGCTGCAAGCGCGCGAATTTTCATTGCTGGAGTACCTGCTGCGCAACACGGGCCGGGTGGTTTCGAAAACAATGATCCTCGAACATATCTGGGATTACAGTTTCGATCCGCAGACGAATGTCGTCGACGTTCTCGTGTGCCGGCTGCGGAACAAGATCGATCGCGATTTCGAACCCAAGCTGATTCACACCCTGCGCGGCTCCGGTTACTCGCTGCGTGTGGAAAAAAAGTGATGTCCCCCGAATCGAGCAAGCCCAGTCATCCGGAACTGGTCAAGGAATTGGCCGGAAAAAGCACCGCGTGGCAAGGGGCGGGCCGCTCCTTCAGCCTGCGGTTGAATCTCTGGTACACCGGCTTTCTTCTCATCGCTCTCGGCGCGCTCTATGGCGTGGCGTATTACTTTATTGCCGCCACCCTGCAACAACGCGACCGCGACATCGCCCTCGACCGCGTCCGCCTCTGCATCGTCTGGTACAACGAGGGCGGCGTGCCGCTCCTGCAACAACGACTCAACGGTCTCGCCGCCGCCGAGCGCGATTCGTTTTTCGTGCGGCTTTCGAATCCGCGCCAAAATATTTTCTACTCGCAGACCTCCTCCGGCGAGGCCATCGACCAGCGCCGTCTCGGCGCCCTGCCCGCTGCCAGCGAACCGGATGTCGCCCACTTCGTCCTGATCCCCGCGCACGATCCGAATCGCATCTGGAGCGCTGCCGCCGCCACAACGAGCGACGGCACGTGGCTGCAGGCGGGGCTACTGACTGAAAACCGCGCACGCTTTCTCGAACGCTTCCGGTTGCTCTTTCTCATCGGTCTCGTGCCGACGATCCTGCTCGGATTTTGCGGCGGAGCCATCATCACCCACCGCGCCCTGCTCCCGCTGCGACAGCTCGTCGCGACAATTCGATCCATCATCTCCACCGGCGACATGCGCGCGCGCGTACCAGCCCCGAGCAACGGGGATGAGCTCGACGATCTCGTGACGCTATTCAACCGCATGCTCGACCGCAACGAGTCGCTCATCTATGGCATGCGCGCCGCCCTCGACAACGTGGCGCACGATTTGCGCACTCCGGTCACCCGCCTGCGCGGGACGGCGGAACTGGCCTTGCAATCGCCGGAGAATGCAGAAGCCCTGCGCGAAGCGCTGGCCGATTGCGTGGAGGAGTCCGACCGCGTGAGCACGATGTTGATGACGCTCATGGATATTTCTGAAGCGGAAACCGGCACGATGCGGCTCAACCGCGTAGAAGTCGACCTCGGCAAGCTGGTCGAATCCGTTGTGGATCTGTACGACATCATCGCCGAGGAAAAAGAAATCACCGTCGCAACGGATCTTCCCGCCGGAGTCATTCTGCATGCCGACCGCGTGCGACTCCAGCAAGTCGTCGCCAATCTGCTCGACAACGCACTTAAGTACACGCCGCAAAAGGGCAACGTGTCGCTTGCCATCCGCGCAGAAGGAGCGCAGGTGGTGCTGACCGTGCAGGACAGCGGCGAAGGCATCTCCGCTGAGGATCTGCCCCGCATCTGGAACCGCTTGTTCCGTGGCGACGCGAGCCGCACCCAGCGCGGTCTAGGCCTCGGGCTGAGCTTTGTCCGCGCCATCGTGACCGCGCACGGCGGTCTCGTCACCGTGGAGAGTCACCTCGGCAAGGGCTCACTCTTCACGGTGAAACTACCCGTTTAGCGGACGAATTTTATTTCTTTCGTACTCAAAAGATTTCGCTTGCGTGCCGATTGCTTTGCTATACAAAGCCAATATGGTCACTGCCAACGAAGCTGAAACGACACTAAAAACCATCCGCTCACTGATGGAGCGTGCCACGATTTACCGCGCCGTCTCCGCCAACACCGCCATCCTCGGCGGCGTTCTGGCCATTGCCTTGGGCGGATGGGGAGTCCTCACTGCCTGCGCCCAAAGCGGTTCGGAATTAAATTTCGTCGCCTCCTGGATCATCGTTTGCATTTTTGTCAGTGTGGTCAATGCGGTGGTGTTGCACAAGCAGGCGTGGCTGCGTAATGAACCCTTCATCTCCCCCGGCATGAAGCTCGCCTTGCGTGGCATCATCCCTCCACTTCTGGCCGGGGTCGCACTTACGGTCATGCTACCGCCGATTCCAGTGTTGGTGACGTTGTGGATGCTTTTTTATGGGCTCGCCCTGTTGAGCACCCAGGAATTTGCACCATCGTCAATACAGTGGCTGGGACGCGCGTTTGTCGTCATCGGCATCCTGACTGGTCTTCTCTGGTCACTATGCCATCCTTACACAAATCCACAGTTCTTTGGCTCCGCCGCGATGGGCCTCTCATTCGGCGTACTGCACGTGATTTACGGTATCACCACCTTGCGCGCCGTGAAGACCGGACGCGAAACCGAAGCGGTGGCTTAGTCTCTACCCAGGACTCCATGCTCGATTTCGACAAACTCGACAAGTTGATCCACGAGAAGGGGCGTCTGTCCATCATGACGCTCCTCGCCTCGCGGGCCGAGTGGCCGTTTCAGGAGCTCAAGGCGCAGCTCAACATGAGCGACGGCAATCTGATCACCCACCTGCGCACGTTGCACCAGGCTGGGTACGTCTCCTTCACCAAGGAAATGCTGGATCGCCCGCAGACCCGCTATGCCCTGACCACCAAGGGGAGGCAGGCGTTTCAAGTCTATTTGAAGCTGCTGGAGGAAATCATCAAGACGAGCCGAAGCTAAAAAAATTTGATCTATTACTTTGCCATGCAAAGTAATAGCCAAAATAACAAAGGAATCATTCATGATCATCAAACGAGCCAGAGTCTACGGAATGTGTTTCGGCGTGCGCGACGCGATTGCGATCGCAGGACAGGTCGCCGCGCAATCAGGCCCGGTCACGGTGCTGGGTCAATTGGTCCACAACCCCGATGTCCTGCAATCGCTCCGTGAGCAAGGGGTCGACGTCGCGGAGAATATCAACACAGTGCGCGTGCAACCCGGTACGCACTACGTCATCACCGCGCATGGTGTTTCCGACACGCAACGCGAAGTATGGGCGAAAAGCAGCGCCACGTTGCACGACACAACCTGCCCTCTGGTTCAGAAAGCGCATCATCGTCTGCAGGAATTCGTCGCGATGGGATTGCATCCCGTGGTGATCGGCAAGGCCGGTCACGTGGAGGTGCTTGGCCTGACGGGCGATTATCCCGCGGCCACCGTAATTGAAACGGAATCCGACATCGCCAAACTACCCCCGGAGCGCGGACTCGGCGTCGTTTCGCAAACCACCCAGCCGATCGAGCGCGTGCGTGATCTGGTCCTGTGCATCCGCTTACTGCGGCCCACGCAGGCGCTCTATTTTGCCGACACGGTTTGCCAGCCCACGAAAGACCGGCAGAACGCCCTACGCGAACTCTGCGCCGAGGTGGAAACCGTCGTCGTGGTCGGAGGTCGCGAGAGCAACAACACCCGGCAACTCGTCCTCGCCGCGCAATCGTACGGCGTGCGCGCCTACTCGGTGGAAGGCCCGCACGATCTGCGCACCGAGTGGTTGATTAACGTCGCGCGCGTCGGTCTGACCGCGGGCACGTCTACGCCGGATGCGGTGGTTGACGCCGTCGAGCAAGAAATGACGCAAATAGCTACGGCACAAGAAAACAAACCGAACTTACATGCTGGAGCAAAAGCAAAATGATTCCCTCTCCAAAAACACAGCTCTCGCTCCCGGGATTATTCTGGATGGTTTTACCGAATATACTTTGGCTGGCCCACGCGTTACTTCTATTAGCAAGGAATTGGTGGAGCCATCCAAAGTGGATGGAGCCATTGCTTTGGACTGTCCTCATCTTATTGCCCATCACCCCACTCACGACTCTGGGCAGTCTCATTTATGTGTTCTGGAAAGCCACGAGCTGGCCGATACGAATCGCCACGCTCCTCTTGCAAATACTAAGCGTGCTTTACACCCTTCCCTGGCTCACCATAGCACTGATGGGTCCAATTAACCCCGGATAGAAGCCCTTGAGCCGTTGCAAAAAGATTCTAGCGCTTCTTCGCCAGAAGGCCGGGTAGCGCCTTGATGAGACCGGTACGGGCTCGAAGTCCCGCGTAGGTTTCCTGAGGGATATCGTCCATGATGAACTCAACGAAGATGACACGGCGCTCCCCCTTGGTGGCCCAACCGATGAACCAGCCGAGTTGCTTTTTGCGGTCGGGGGTGCCATCGGCTTTCACCTGAAAGCCGGTACCGGTCTTGCCCGTCAATGTCCACCCGTCTTCAGCCGGAAATTGAGGGAGAACGGCTTCGGTCATTTCATAGGCATGACTGGAAACACCCAGTTTTCGCTGGAGCAGCTTGCGCACAAAGGCGGCTTGTTCGTCCGCCGAGATCAACAGCGAGGTCTGCAGCCACGCGTTCGTCAATCCGTTGTTCTGGCCCGGAGCACCGGACAAATCGCGGTTTCCGTACTGGAATTGATCGACGTATTTCTGGAACGTTTTCAGGCCCAACGCACGGGTGAGCTTCTGAGAATACCACACCACGGAGATCGCCTCCCACGAGGTGGGATTGATGCGGATTTGTTCTTCCGGCCGATTGGAGGGATATTCGGGAAGATAATCCCACTCGGGATGATGCGTATCTTTCAACACACCCGAATCAAATCCCATCAAGGCCAGTGGCACCTTGAACGTGGAGCAGGGACTGCGGCGGACATCGCACGGCCCTTCGCGCAAGAGGATCTCGCCACTTGCGGGGTCCATGAGCAATCGGCAATTCCGCACCACGGGAGCTTCCGCGAGGAGAGCCCCAGTGCATAACGCCAAAAACGCCGCGCCCAGCAGCCACGTTTTCATAGCCCGGAGAAGATTAGCTCTGGCCTGCGGCTTTACGGCGCGCGATGCGGGCGTCGATGAACGACTTCACGCAGAGACCGATGAAGATCAAACAGAGAACAGCCATGATCGATTGGAGCGTCACGGCGTGGGGCCGCTCAAGCGCTTCGCCCGCCAGAAGCTTCGGCAATTTCAACAAGCCCGAAACCGAGCCGAGAAATCCGATGATGCCGATGAGCACCGCGCCGTGCATGGCGTGCATGCGCCATTCGTCCTTGGTCGCCATGAGCCCGCAAATCAGCAGGACCGCGCCGATGTAGGCGGGGATCAGCGCCGTTTGGGCCTGGTAGCTGACGAATCCAAACAATCCGAGCGCGATAAAGAGCAGGGCGAAGACAATGGAGACAGTAGACATTTTCATGGCACGGTGACCCTAGCTTATCCTCCAGCCATTGCCAAATGCCAATTTTTAAGACAGGGGAAGTCCGCAGATTATGTGGACTTCCCTTTACAACTTACTCCACCACGAGCTCAAAGAACGGTGTGGGACCAGCCTTGGGTAATTTCTCGGTGTCGATGGCAAGAGCGATCGTGTTACCCGAGATCGTGGCAGGGACTTCGTCGGCGCGTTCGCCATTGAGCTTGAGCGCGTAGACGGTCACCTTCTTCGGCGCGGCAGCGCGTGTGAGCGTCACCTTGAGCTCTCCCGTGCGGGCCAGAACAGGCAACGTACCGAGACTGATCACCTTGTCTTCCTTGGCGTCGGTGAAGGTCATGTTCGTATTGCGGGCATCGGTCGAGAACACGAGCAGCAGACGATTTGCCTCGCGCAGGGTCTTCTTAAGGTCGAGCGACGCCATCGTGATCGAAGCCGGAACGGTACTCTGGTCAATCGTCAACGCATCGAGCTTCACCTTCTTGTCACTCTTCACCACCGCGCCTTCGAAGCGCGGGGCGCGCACGAACATTTCGCCACCGGTGCGGGTATTGAGCGTCACCTCGCCCGTATCGCTCTGCAGCACGCCTTGCGCGGGATTGCTCTCATTATCTGCGGGCAATGCTTTCACTTCCTTGAGCTTGGCCACAATGGCAGAGAGCTGCGTCGTGGAGGTGGACCGGGCCACTTCGGAGAACCAGATGCTACCACCGATGGCCGCCATCTTGTCCGGCGACACAGCGAAGACCTTGGGATAATCCACCTTCTTCGTGCCGTAGGTAATGCCCACGCGGCACAACACCCACAGGCGGGAGAGTTCGTCGTCCAGCGCCTTCATCGCGCGACCGGCATAAATGAATTCATCCGTAAGCGGAATCTCGATGGTGTGCGACGACGGGGCGATGTCGCCACGGCGGAAGGCAAGCGCTTCAATGGTTTCAGAAGCGCGAATGACAGGATCGTCTCCGACGTTAAACCACCGCAATGTGGCCCCGGCATCGACCACCTGCTCGGCGTGACAGGTCAGCGCGCTCCAGTTTTGCAAGGCGCCACCCACCCCGTAGAGCATGCCTTGTTCATGACGATAGGGATTCCAGAAGACGAGACCGAATTCCGTATTCGCAAACGGCCGATCCAGAAAACGGGCCAAAGCCTGACTCTTGAAACTGTCACCGCCTCCGGCCAAGGAGCTGGCCTGGCTGACGGTGGTTCTCTCGCCGAACTGCGGATGCGCGTGATAGCCGTTCATCGTGATCACGGGATAAAGCGAGCGGGCCGGAACGGTGCCAATGCGCGTGCGCATATTGTAGTTCGAGACGAGACCGGGGAAGTTAAGTTCGCGCAACGTGGCGAGATACCACTGCGCCATTTCATATTCCATGCCGCCGCAGCACTGCGCCATGTCGCGACCAGCCGGAGTATCGGTCAGCACCGTCGGCGCGCCGATGGGCGGCACATCGGCAAAGGTGCCATTTTCCGGCAGCACCGTGGTACCACATTTGCCGTCCCACGCTTCGCGCATTTTTTTGTAATCGCCATATTTCTTCGCGAGGAAAGCATGCCACGGCCCGTCGAACTCGTGACCGTAATTGCGCTGTTCGAACAGGATTTCCGGTTCGTTGAGGCAGGTGGTCAAAGCCAAGGCGGGATCATTCTTGATTGACTGCTTGGTGTAGGGATTCACGTCGTTGAGCAACCGCGTGACCGCCGCTTTCCAGTTGGCGCGGAAATTCGGATTCACATACATCTGTGCCTTGGTGTTGAAACCTCCCTGCTTGGGCGCGGACTGCAGCTTGCCGTTGGAGTAGCCGACAAACGACGTCATGAAATCGAGATTCCAGTACACTCCGCGCTTCTTGAGCTCCGCCAGCAGGAGATGGAAGCGGTCGATGGCACGCGCATCGAATTGGATTTCCTCCGGCTTCTCCGGCAGCGTGTAGCGCTCCATGTTTGGCAGAGTGGCCTTTAGCGGAGCCGCTCGGAAATTGCCATTGATCAGATTATCGAAAAAGTGGAAGCGCACGAGATTGTAGCCCTGGCGCGTGATGGCGGCCGCGTACTGCGCCACATCCTCATCCGTCCATAAGGTGAAATCCGGCGGCGGCATGAGCTGCACCGAGAAGAAGCGCACCGACGCGTCCGGCTTGGAAGCAAAAGCAAACTCGCCATTCTTATTCACGATCAGCCGTCCATACGTACCCGCCGCCGCTTGGTCGAAGAAAGGCGTGAAGTCGAGCGCGCTACCAGGCTTGATAAAGAGATTGGTCGTATCGATGGCCTTCCACTTCCGTTCCACTGCCGGCAGGGCCGCAGCCGCTGCAGCCGCTACTGGCGTGGAGGTCTTGATATTGCGGAATCGAACTTCCCCGCTGGTGGGAGAGCTCTCGAAAACGAGCAGCGGCAGATTGATCTTCACGGCGTTCGTCGCGCTCACCGCAAAAGTGAGCGAGTAGGCTTGCCACGCCGTGCCAATGTTAATCGTTTGCGCTGGCGAGAGATGGGTGTAGGGCGCTGCAAAGTCGGAGATAACCACACGAACGGGAAGCGATGTCGTACTCTTGGCTTCGAATTCCAGTACGATCGATTTGCCAGCAACACCCTCCGTCTTTCCGGCGATGCCGACAGCGGGTGGCCATTCGCCTTTCTTTTCGGCAAAACGGACAACGATTTCACCGCTGGCAACATCGGCCTTCGCCCCATTGCGGGCGGAGAGTTCCTGGGCGGCGACGGTCCCGGCCAGCAGACCGAGGACGAGAACGGAGACAATGAAGGAACGCATGTAGGGAGGGTCTTTCTGGAGTAAACGATTCAAAGGAAAGGATTAGGGGGCCGGAACGGCCTTGACGTTGCGCACGCGCACTTCTCCGCTGGTGGGGGAACTTTCAAATACGATCAAGGGCAGATTCACATTCGCCGCGCTCGTCGCGCTGACGGTGAAAGTCAGCGAGACCGGCTGCCACGAGGTGCCGAGCTTGATCGATTCCGCCCCGGCCAGATGTGTGTAGGGCGCGACGAATTCGGAAATCACAAGGCGCACAGGCATCGCCTCGGTGGCTTTGGCCTCAAAGGTAAGCGTGATCTTTTTTCCCGCGACCACGGATGCCTTTTCCGGGATGCCCACGGCGGGCGGCCATTCGCCTTTTTTCGAGGCAAAAGTGATGACGATCTCACCATTGACGGTAGTCGCTTGAGCGCCGTTGCGGGCGGCAATTTCCTGGGCGTGGACCGCTCCCGAGAGCAGGCCGATCAGCAGAGCTGTGAGTATGAGATGACGCATGAGGTATTCCTTTCGATAATAAAATGGGGGTTATTCGATTGCCTTGAACATGACAGGGCCAATGAAAAAATGTTGTCCGCCCTTGGCTCTGGAAAGAAGCAAGCGTGGGGCGCTGAGCCATTTACCGCTCACCTGGCCGTTGATCGCTTCCTTGAATTCGATCTTCTGCCACGCGCCGGTCAGATCATAGGACTTCGTAACAGTGTAGTGACTCGCGTTGGCGCTCGTCATACGCATGGCGATCTGGGACCCCACATCGCCCTTGATCCAAAACGTAATCTCCACCGATTTCGCACCGATGGCCAACGCCGCGCGGGCGGGGTAACGCAGGTGCGACGGCCATTCGAGATCCTCGGTGCCGTATTCCGGCACCAACTCGAGCGTAGGTTGACCGTCCGGAGTCTTCACCTCGTTATTCACCGAAATTTTCAATCCACCCCAATTCTCCGGCGTGTTCGCGATGTTGGAATAATTCCACTCCTGCGTGCGCGGATCGCCGCAGGCAGCCATAGGCAGCATGAGAAGAGTAACGGCAACTAAATGTAATCCCAATTTCATAAGCAAGGTCAGTCGTTGAGGGTTAAAAAGCAAAATCGGCAATGGCGGCGGTGCAAAGCGGGTAAAATTCCATGATAACTATGCCAAATCGAAAAAGCATGGCGAACCGGACAGCTTTTCACATTCCGTCAATAAGTTATATATTTTGATAATTATTGTATTCGCACCTTGGCGGCCCGGCCAAGGAGTTTTCCGAAACTCGATCCGATTTTATCGATCAATGATTGAAGTCTGTGCGAGTCGAAAAAGCCGCAATATATTGGCGGAGCCACTCCCTACAATCGCAAGACCAACAACAATCCTGGCAATAGAATGCCCGCCAGCAGGCAAAGCGTCACCACTCCGGGGCGACGCTGGTATTTATAGGCCATCACCACTCCCAGCGCCGCCGTCGCGGCCAGCGCCAGTCCAAGCACCGCCCCGATGGCCTTGGAAAGGGTGGCAGGCGTTCCCTTGGCGAGGGACTGGTGGAGATGCACGCTGGATATGGTTTTCAACCACGCGGGCGGGGTATAACTCCCATCCTTGGCCGCATCATTGAGCCGATAAACCTGCCAGACGCCGCTGATCGCATAAAGAATCAGCAAAGGAGCAAAAACACAGCCTAAATATAAGTGCAACGAACGGACCCATTTCATTGAGCTTCCTCCCGCCAGAAAGTCTGCCAAAACGCCTCACTGTTGACCAGAAGTATCACGACTTGCGATTTGTCACCACGCTGCCATTGACTTCTCCTTGCCACCGTCTAAAGATACTCGCTCCCCTATGAAGGCCGAGATTATTGTCACCCCGAAACAAAGCGTTTATGACCCCCAGGGCGATGCCGTGCGTCGCGCCATGCAGCACCTCGGAATGGAGTGTGTGGAATCGGTCCGCATCGGCAAGTTCATCGAGCTCGAAATCAGCGGCAAGAATGTCGAAAAAACCCGCGTCAAGCTCGACCAGATTTGCAAAGATCTGCTCTCCAATCCCGTGATTGAAGACTACGTCCTGAAGCTCGGCGAAGCCAAGACCCCCGTTTCCGCCGCCGCCAAGCTGAAGGCCCTCATCGAGGAAGCCACCGACGACGACGACGAAATCCCCCTTCCCGCTTCCAAGATCAAGTCCAAGGACAAAGCCAAAGACAAGTCCGACAAGAAGAAGTCCAAAAAAGAAAAGAAAAAGGACAAGAAGAAGAAGGACAAAAAGAAAAAGAAGCACTAGCACCAAGCTCGTCCATTAACCCAAGAATAAGAAGGAATCGACTATGCGTTGGGCTGTCATTCAATTTCCCGGTTCAAACTGCGATCAGGACTGCTACCACGTCCTCAAGCACGTCCTCGGTCAGGACGCCTACTACGTCTGGCACAAGAACGACTCCCTCGAAGGCGCGGACGCCGTCATCGTCCCCGGCGGTTTCTCCTACGGCGACTATCTGCGTTGCGGCGCGATCGCCCGCTGGTCGCCGGTCATGCAATCGGTCAAGGCCCATGCGGCCAACGGCGGCATCGTCATCGGCATCTGCAACGGCTTCCAGGTCCTCTGCGAAGCGGGTCTGCTCCCCGGCGCGCTCATCCGCAACCGCTCGCTCCACTTCCGCTGCGAATCGCGTCCTCTGCGCGTCGAGCATCCCCACTCCATCTTCACGAAGAAGCTCCTCACCGGTCAGATCCTCGACATCCCCATCGCCCACGGCGAAGGCAACTACTTCGCCGATCCCGAGACGCTGAAGTCGCTCCAGATCAACCGCCAGATTCTCTTCACCTACAGCGACCGCGCGGGCCGCGCCACGCCGGAAACCAATCCGAACGGCTCCGCCCTCAACATCGCCGGGATCATGAACAAAGAAGGCAACGTCCTCGGCATGATGCCCCACCCCGAGCGCGCGTCCGAGTCGATCCTCGGCGGCAGCGACGGCAAGGCCATCTTCGAATCGGTCATTGAAGCCAAGGAACCGAAAGGGGCTGTTGCCGCCTAGCTGTTCTTCAGTCCTACTGAAAACCGAAAACTGATAACCGAAAACTTTTCCCCGCCATGTCCGCCGCCACTTCCAAAAAGATCACTCCCGAACTCATCGCCCAGCACGGCATCACGCCCGAGGAGTACGAGCGCATCAAGGAAATCCTCGGCCGCGAACCGAACATCACCGAACTCGGCATCTTCTCCGTGATGTGGAGCGAGCACTGCTCCTACAAAAACTCCCGTCCCGAACTGAAGAAATTCCCCGTCACCGGACCGAACGTCCTCGTGAAGGCGGGCGAAGAAAACGCGGGCGTCATCGACATCGGCGACGGCTGGGCCATCGCCTTCAAGATGGAATCGCACAATCACCCGAGCGCGGTCGAACCCTTCCAGGGCGCGGCCACCGGCGTGGGCGGCATCCTGCGCGACATCTTCACCATGGGCGCGCGCCCGATCTTCTCGCTCAATTCCCTCCGCTTCGGCGACATCCGTGGCGACTCCGAGCAGGCCAAGACGAATCGCCGGCTCCTCGGCGGCGTGGTGGCCGGTATCGCCCACTACGGCAATTGCATCGGCGTGCCGACTGTCGGCGGCGAAATCTATTTCGACAATTCCTACAACGGCAACCCGCTCGTCAACGTGTTCTCCCTCGGCATCCTGCGCCATGAGGACATCCGCCGGGGCGCCGCCACCGGTGTGGGCAACCCCGTATTCTACGTCGGCAACCGCACGGGCCGCGACGGTCTGGCCGGTGCCGCGTTCGCCTCGCGCGATCTCACGGAAGATTCGAAGGCCGACCGTCCCGCCGTGCAGGTGGGCGACCCCTTCATCGAAAAATTGCTCCTCGAAGCCTGCCTCGAACTCTACAAACACCCGGAAGCCGTCGTCGGCATTCAGGACATGGGTGCCGCGGGCTTGACCTGCTCCACCTGTGAAACCGCCAGCCGCGGCAACAGCGGCATCGAGATCGACCTCAAGAAAGTTCCCCAGCGCGAACCGGGCATGACTCCCTACGAGACGATGCTCTCCGAATCGCAGGAGCGCATGCTCATCATCGTCCACAAGGGCCATGAGCAGACCGTTCTCGATATCTTCCGCAAGTGGGATCTCCCCGTCGCAGAAATCGGCTACGTCACCGACGACGCCCTCATGCGCGTGAAAAACGGCAACGAAGTCGCCGCCGAAATCCCCGCCCGCAAGCTCGCGGACGAAGCCCCCATCTATCACCGCGAAGCGCGCGAACCCGCCGACCTTCTCGAGCGCCGCCAGTTCGATTTCTCCAAAATCACCGAGCCGGACGACTACGCCGCGACAGTGCTGGAACTCGCCTCCTCGCCCTCCCTCGCCTCAAAGCGCTGGGTTTACCGCCAGTATGATCACATGGTCCGCGTCGGCACCGTGGTCAATCCCGGCAGCGACGCCGCCGTGATCCGCTTCGACACCGGCGACGGCAAGTGGAAATACCTCGCCGCCAGCGTGGATTGCAACGCCAAGTACGTCGCAGCCGATCCGTATCGCGGCTCGCTCATCGCCGTGGCCGAATGCGCCCGCAACATCGCCATGAGCGGCGGCGTCCCCCTCGCCCTCACGGACAACCTCAATTTCGGCAACCCGCACGATCCGGAAATTTTCTGGGAACTGCAACAGTCCGTCAACGGCCTCGCTGACGGCTGCCGCTTCTTCAACACCCCGGTCACTGGCGGCAACGTCAGTCTCTACAACCAGAATCCCGCTGGAGCCATCGACCCCACGCCGACCGTTGGCATGGTCGGTCTCATTGCCGAGGAAAAGCACATCACCAGCTCGCACTTCAAGAAGCCCGGTGACGCCATTCTCCTCGTCGGCGACTGGGGCTGGGAAGTCGCGCTGAGCGCCTACGCCCGTGAAATCCACGGCGTCCTCACCGGCGAACCGCCGCAACTCGATCTTTCCCGCGAAAAGCGCCTGCACGATGCCGTGCGCTCCCTCATCCGCCTCGGCGAAGTGCACAGCGCCCATGACCTGAGCGAAGGCGGCCTCGCCGTCGCGCTCGTCGAATCCTGCTTCGGTGGCAAAGTACCCGTCGGCGCCAGCATCGACATTCCCGCCGACCTGCGCCTCGACGTCGCCCTCTTCAACGAGAGCCAGAGCCGCGCGCTGCTCACCACCCGCGGCGAGAACGCCACGGCGGTCATCGAGCTGCTCGCCCGCTTCAACGTCCCCGCCCTGCGCATCGGCACGGTCGGCGGCAACGAACTCACCATCACTTCGGGATCAAAGAAAATCAGCTGGAGCCTGGATCAACTCGACAAGGCATGGGGATTGGCCATTGAAACCTTGATGGAATAGGCTACGTTGTAATCACCTCCCCACCCCCACTCCCGTGAGCGAATCCTCCCCCCAAGCCCATTATCCCAAACACGAGTGCGGCGTCTTCGGCATCTTCGGCCACCCCGATGCCGCCATGCTGACCTACTACGGTCTCTACGCCCTCCAACACCGCGGCCAGGAAAGCGCCGGCATCGTTTCCGCCAAGGAACCAGGCAGCCCCTTCGCCTTTCATCGCGGCATGGGTCTTGTCTCGCAAGTCTTCAATGAGGGCATCCTCAAGCAGATCACTGGCACCCGCGCCATCGGCCATGTCCGCTACTCCACCACCGGCTCGAGCACACTCAAAAACGCCCAGCCCATCGTCGTCGACTGCGCCCGTGGTCAGGTCGCCATCGCTCACAATGGCAATCTCGTCAACGCGAACATCATTCGCGACGAACTCGAAGCCAACGGCTCCATTTTCCAAACCACGGTCGACAGCGAGATCATTCTCCACCTCATGGCCCAACCGCAGGACAGCGGTCGCGAGTCCAGTCTCATCCGCGCCCTCTCCCGTATCGACGGCGCGTTCTCCCTCGTCATCATGAGCGAGCGCGAAATCATCGGCGCGCGCGACCAGTACGGCTTCCGCCCCCTCTGCATCGGCAAGCTTGGTGACGCCTGGGTGCTCTCCAGCGAAACCTGCGCCCTCGACCTCATCGACGCGCAGTTCATCCGCGAAGTTGAACCCGGTGAAATCGTCGTGATCGACGAAAAAGGTCTCCGTTCCTTCAAGCCCTTCGTCGACAAGCCCAGCAAGGCGCTCTGCGTTTTCGAATACGTCTACTTTGCCCGACCCGACTCCAAGATCATGGACGTCAACGTCAGCCTCGCCCGCACCCGCATGGGCTACGAGCTGGCCAAATTGCATCCGGTTGAAGCCGACCTCGTCGTCCCCATTCCCGATTCCGGCAACTACGCCGCGCTCGGCTACAGCGAGCAATCCGGCATCCCCTACTCGCACGCCTTCGTGCGTAATCACTATATTGGCCGCACCTTCCTCCAGCCCTCCCAGCTCATCCGCGACTTCGGTGTCCGCGTGAAGCTCAACCTCGTCAAGGACGCGGTCAAGGGCAAGCGCGTCGTCGTCGTCGACGACTCCATCGTCCGCGGCACCACCGCCCGCTCCCGCGTCGTCACCCTGCGCAAGGCCGGCGCGAAGGAAGTCCACATCCGCGTCAGCTGTCCCCCGCATCGACACGCCTGTCATTACGGCATCGATTTCCCGAATCCCAAAGACCTGCTCGCCAATCAGCTTTCCCTCGACGAAATCGCCCAGTACCTCGGTGCCGACAGCCTCGGCTATCTCACCGAAGAAGCGATGATCCGCGCCATTGGCCGCCCCGAAAATCAATTTTGCTGCGCCTGCTTCAACGGCAAATACCCCGTCGACTACGACCAAAAAGTCGACAAACTCATCCTCGAACGCCGCAACGAACGCGCCGACTCGCTCATCACCAGCAACGACGAAGCCCGCTTGTTTTAGACTTGCCGGGAAGGAGCTCCCGGCTCGGCACGTTTCGCAAACAACCTCAGTTGTTTTAAAATGACAGGCGCGGGATTCTCCCTTCCCTCGTCGATCATGACGCCCACCGTCTGATCCGTGGCCATTTTAGGGAGCCGCGGCTTAAACATCGAAAGAGCCGGATTATTTTTTTCCAGATAACTGCAAAGCGACTCCCCTGCCGATTTCGCGGCGATGTACTCCGCAAAGGAAGTAGGAAATTGGTCGATGAAGATCGTCGAGGGATAAAAAATATTTTTAATGGGACACTGATTATCCAGAAGGAAATTCAGGCTGCTCGAAAATCCAGTCACATAATAGCAGCAGAACTCTGCGAATAACGCGGGCGAAAATGGCCTCTTGTTCGCGGTAATATGGGGTGTCGCAAAATAATAGAGATGAGTCGGTGAGTGCTTCTTGATGACATCCACATCCGATTGCTCCGGGGATAACACATCAAAATAGGTTGATGAAACCGCCCCTTTCCCCACCTGAATATCACTGGTGATTTTATCCGCATCCTCACGTCCCTGACAATATGTCAGCAGGACACTGGCGCCCCCTGCGGCCAATAATTTTGCGGAAATCTCACCAAGCCCTCGCGAACCACCAATGACCAACGCCTTTTGCCCCTTAAATTCATCTGCATTTACCAACGTGGCCAGATCCGCGTAAGCCATTTGATCCTGGGGTTTCGGCCTTAAAACGGCTTTCACAAACCCCTGCAAGGTAGGCCCGGATACCTCCATCAAAACCAACTTGAAACGATCATCAAACTGCGTGGTTTTATACTTTAAAGCAGATGAACCCGACGACGTTTCCTGAAAAGTCACATTCAGTTCATAGTACACGGAATGAAACCCTGGACATTCCATGCCGACAAGTTGTGTGGTGGCCAACAGCTCCGCAATTTGCGTCGTCGGCATACCTTGTACAAGGTCTGGAAATAAATGGGTGAGCGTAGCCTCCTCCGCATACAGATCCAATTCACCCGCCGCAACTGACACCTCCGCAGATTCCAACACCTTGGGCTCCCGGCGTTCCGGAAATTTCGGAAGGTACCAGTGATCCTCCGCCAAATGACCCGATTTCCAGCTTGCATCGATCGTCGCAACCAACCCTCGATTACTCCCACTCAGTTCCAATTTTACAAAATTGTCCGCAAGAGTCTTGATTTGAACTTTAATCGCGTCGCCCACCAGCAATCGATTTCTGAATGTCACACGCAAGGAGGTAAGCGTCCTGCCACGCTGACCAATCTCGGCAAAGCAGCCATTCAGGCTCCAGAGCAGCTGGTGAATACCGTGGACCACCGGCTTGCCAAACATATACCGGCGCGCCGCAATCTCATCGATATGAAGCTTGTTGTAATCTCCCGATAGCTTCGCGAAAAGGCGCTGATCCTCCATCGAAAAGCGTCTTTCCCTGTCTGCCATAATCAGGAATCCAGATTCAGAATCTGCTCACGGTCAGGCTTTCCGCAACCGGACCACGAGATCCTTGCTCTCGACCGCATCGCCGACTGCGACGAACAGCTCGCCCACCACGCCGTTTTCCGGCGCAGTGAGAGTCGTGTACATCTTCATCGCCTCGAGAGTCAGCAGCTTATCTCCCTTCGCGACCTTCGAGCCCACGCTCACCGCCAGCGACGTCACCATACCGGGGATCGGCGCAGCCACTTCAAGCGTGTTGTTCGGGTCCGCCTGCACACGCGGCTTCGTCTTCGGCTGGATGGCGCGATCGGTGATCCATGTCTGACGCGTCACGCCGTTCAATTCGAACACCACCATGCGACGGCCGTCCTTGTCGGGTGGATTCACATTCAGCAATTTCAAATAGAGCGTCTTGCCCTGCTCGATCGTGATGCTGATTTCCTCATTCGGCTTCATGCCGTAGAAGAACGTCGGTGTCGGCAGCACGCTCACATCGCTGTAGTCCTTCTCAAATTTGTTGTAGTCGAGGAACACCTGCGGATACATCAGGTAGCTGTAGAGATCGTCGTCCGTCGGCTTCGACTTGATCTTCGCCTCGAGCTCGTCCTTCGTCTTGTCGAAATCCAGCGGCGGCAGATTCGCCCCGGGGCGCGACTTCAACGGCTTACGATTTCCGAGCACGATTTGCTGCAGCTTCTTCGGCCAACCGCCCTGTGGGAAACCGAGTCCGCCCGAAAGCATGTCGATAACCGACTCCGGGAACGGCGTTCCGGCCGGCAGATTGAGCACATCAGCGGGTTTGATGCCGCGTGTGACGAGGAACATGGTCATATCGCCAACCACCTTGCTGCTCGGCGTCACCTTGACGATGTCGCCAAAGAGCGCATTGACCTCGGCGTAGCACCGGGCGATTTCCGGCCAGCGGTGGCCGATCTCCATGCTGACGGCCTGCTCCTTGAGATTCGTGTATTGACCGCCCGGCATTTCGTGGAGGTAGACCTCTGCCGTGCCGAACTTCGGCGCGGTGTCGAACGGCGCGTAATACTCGCGGACCTGTTCCCAGTAGTCGGCGAACTCGTTGAGCGCGTCGAGATCGAGCTTCGTGTCGCGCGGCGTATGCTGCAACGCGGCCACGAGCGAATTCAAATTCGGCTGGCTCGTCGATCCGGACAGCGACGCAATCGCCGCATCGGCAATGTCCACGCCCGCATCCGCCGCTTTCAAAATCGACGCAGAATTGATGCCGCTCGTGTCGTGCGTGTGGAAATGAATCGGGAGATCGATCTCCTGCTTCAGCGCCTTCACCAGCTTGTACGCGGCGTAGGGCTTACACAGACCCGCCATGTCCTTGATGGTGAGAATATGCGCGCCCATCTTCTCGAGCTCCTTGGCGAGCTTGATGTAATAGTTCAGCGAATACTTGTCGCGCTTGCCGTCGAGAATATCGCCGGTGTAGCAAATCGCCGCGTCACAAACCGCGTGCGTGTCCTGCACCGCTTCCATCGCGACTTTCAGGTTCGGCAGGTAATTGAGTGAGTCGAAGATGCGGAAAATATCGATGCCCGATTCCGCCGAATGCTTCACGAAACCCGACACCACGTTATCCGCGTAGTTCGAATAACCGACCGCGTTCGAGCCACGGAACAGCATCTGGAAACAAATATTCGGCACCCGCTCGCGCAGATCGCGCAAACGCTGCCACGGGTCTTCATGCAGGAACCGCATCGCCGTGTCGAACGTCGCGCCACCCCACATCTCGAGACTGAACAAATTCGGCGTGCGCCGCGCAATGGCGTCCGCCGCCGCGAGCATATCGTAGCTGCGCACGCGCGTGGCCATGAGCGACTGGTGCGCATCGCGCAAAGTCGTATCGGTGATGAGCAAGCGCTTCTCGTTCTTCGCCCACTCCGCAAATTTGCGCGCTCCGAGATTGAGCAGGATCTGGCGCGTGCCTTCGGGCGGCGTCTGCTTGAAATCGAATTTCGGCGCGGCCGGTGTTGGCAGTTTCCCCGGCTTGAACCCCTTCGCCTGCGGATTGCCGTTTACGGTCACATCGCCGATGTAGGACAGCAACTTCGTCGCGCGATCCCGGCGCGGCGTGAACTTGAAGAGGTCCGGCGTGTTGTCGATCAAGCGCGTCGTCGCGTCGCCGCGGCGGAACGTCTCGTTGTGAATCAGATTCTCGAGGAACGGAATGTTCGTCTTCACCCCGCGGATACGGAATTCCCGCAACGCACGCTCCATGCGCTGCAACGCGATGCCGAAGGACGGCCCGCTCGCCGTCACCTTCACCAACAGCGAATCGTAAAACGGCGTGATGACGCTCCCGGTATCACCCATACCCGCGTCGAGCCGGATGCCGTAGCCCGCCGCCGAGCGGTAGGTGAGAATCTTGCCGTAGTCCGGCGTAAAGTTTTTCGTCGGATCTTCCGTCGTGATGCGCGACTGCACGGCGTAGCCGATGCGCGGGACGTCCTCCTGCTTCGGCAGTTTCAATTCCGGGCCGAATAGCGACGCGCCCTGCGCGATCATGATCTGCGAGCGCACGAGATCGATGCCCGTGATCTGCTCCGTCACCGTGTGCTCCACCTGGATGCGCGGATTCATCTCGATGAAGTACCACTTGTTGTCGTCCAGATCGTAGAGAAACTCAACCGTGCCGGCGTTGTCATAACCGATCTCTTTGCCGATACTCACCGCTGCGTCGCACAGTTCGCGGCGCACGTTCTCCGCCAGACCGATCGACGGCGCCACTTCGATCACCTTCTGGTGACGTCGCTGCACGGAACAATCGCGCTCGTGCAGGTGGATGCAATTGCCGTGTTTGTCACCGAGCAATTGCACTTCGATGTGCTTCGCGCGACGCACGAATTTTTCCAGAAATACCGCCGGATTACCAAACGCGCGATCCGCCTCGCCCTGCGCTTCGTCGAGCAAACGGTCGAGATCCTTCGGGTCTTGCACAATGCGCATGCCGCGACCGCCGCCGCCAAACGCCGCCTTGATGATCAAGGGAAAACCGAGTTCGCGCGCGATTTTCAGCGCCAGCTTGCGATCCGTCACCGGATCTTCCGTGCCGGGCAGCGTGGGGATTTTCAACTTCTGCGTTAGCTCCCGCGCCGCCACCTTGTTACCCATCAAATCGAGCAGCTCCGGTCGCGGTCCAACGAATGTAATGCCCGCCTTCGCGCACGCGCGCGCGAAATCCGCGTTCTCGGAAAGAAATCCGTAGCCGGGATGGATGAGATCGATGCCGTTATCCTTTGCCAACGTAATGATGCCGTCGATGTCCAAATACGCGCCGACCGGTCCCTTCCCCTGCCCCACCAGATACGCCTCGTCCGCCTTGAAGCGGTGCATGCTGAAACGATCCTCCTGCGCGAAGAGCGCGACCGTGCGCAGACCAAGCTCCGTCGCGGCGCGAAAAACACGAATGGCGATTTCGCTGCGGTTGGCGACGAGCAGCTTCTTCGGCTTGCCCCCGGTACCGGCGGAATAGCTTGGAACGGAAAGAGTTTGCGTGGTGGAAGTCGACTTCGTCTTGCGGCGTTTAGTCATAAGGGGGAACAGTGTTATACGGCTTCCAACTTATTAACGCCAAGCGGATTCTGCGAGAAATGACGACTTTACAGCATAACTAATAGCAGCGCGGCGCTACGCCCAGAAATACTAACGGACGGAGGCAGGTGTCTTGCTGCAGGGCGATTCGGTGAAGTGTGAGCACGCGGCCTAGAGCATTTTAAAGTATTGTGCACAGAGGCATGTCTGCTTTGTAGGGCGCGATTGCATCGCGCCGCGGCGCCATACAATGGCGCCCTACAAGGGGCGTGGCATTCCCAGTCATGGAGCGATTTGGAAACATGTGCACGATACTTTAAGATGCTCTAGCCGCGACGGGAGCCCGTCCCGTCCTACAAAAGACAGTCCTCGCGCCAGAACGTCATCACTACTTGCGCGCGCGCAGGAGCGCCGCACCGCTGCGCAGCATGCTCTCGGTCATTTCCCAGCCGATGCACGGGTCGGTGATCGACACGCCGTACTTCAACTTCGAAACGTCGGCGCAAATCGGCTGCGTGCCTTCGTGCAGGAAGCTCTCGATCATCACCCCCATCAGTGCAGGACTGGTGCGATTGCAGAGTTGCTCCATCAGATTTTGCCAGACGATTTCCTGCCGGGTCGGTTCCTTGCCGGAATTCGCGTGACTGCAATCGACCATGACGCCCGTGGGCAGTCCGGCTTTCTTGAGCTGCGCTTCCGCGTCTGCAATGCTCGTCGCGTCGTAATTCGTGCGCCCCCGGCCGCCGCGCAGCACGATGTGACTGCAGGGGTTGCCGGTCGTGTGAATAATGGCGGTCATCCCGTCCTGGTCCATGCCCAGGAAACTGTGCGGATGCTTCGCCGAACGCATCGCGTCGAGCGCCACCTGCAGGCTGCCATCCGTGCCATTCTTGAATCCGACCGGCATGGAAAGTCCGCTCGCCATCATGCGATGGGTTTGCGATTCCGTCGTGCGCGCGCCGATGGCGGCCCACGTCACCATGTCAGCATTGTACTGTGGCACGATCGGGTCGAGAAATTCCGTGGCGGTCGGCAGGCCGAGACGCGTGATGTCGATGAGCAGCTTGCGCGAGAGGCGCAGGCCCGCTTCGATGTCGTTGGAATCGTTCATGTAGGGATCGCTGATGAGCCCCTTCCAGCCGATGGTCGTGCGCGGCTTTTCGAAATAGGTGCGCATGACGATTTCGAAGACATCCTTCAAATCATTGCGGAGGGTAACGAGACGCTGCGCATATTCCATCGCGCCCTTCGGGTCGTGGATGGAGCAGGGACCGATGACCACCAGCAGGCGGTGGTCTTTACCGGCGAGAATCGCCTCCACCGATTGACGCCACGCGAGCACACTCGCGGAGTCCTCATCGGTCATCGGCAATTCATTCTTGAGCTGGTGCGGGGAAACGAGACGATCCATCCCCCGGACACGCAGATTGTAGGTCTTTTGCATAAGCGTAAAACGTGAGGGTCAAAGATGCCCTAAAACTCCGCGCGGGGCAAGCGTGGATGCGGAACAGTCGCCACTCCCGCTCTCAGGAAACAGCTCAAACCCCTTGAAGGGAATTGGTTCCGATGAGAACGCACTCATGCTGAACACGACTAACCCAAAACCTTCCCTGCCGATCCTTCGACAAGCTCAGGATGACGGGTTGGGGGTGGCAAACTCCGCTCGTAACGAAGAGTTCTTGGACGTGAGAGGAACAACTGAACCGCTAAGCCAGCTAGAGTTGCGGTCCGTCTTCTCGGGTATTTTTGAACACAAGAACAAGACGAAAATCACCCAAATCCTTACCCAATATCAACCAAAGGGAGATCACGGAGTAGCCCCGAATCCTCGGGAGATCGTTATGCGAAAACCGAGCGATAACCGGTGATCGCCTCGGCCGCTTGCGCGGCGGTGAGCTCCTCGGTTTCGATGATGTAATTGGCCTGCGTGTAGATCGGTTCGCGTTCCTGCAGGAGCGTACGCAACCGAACATCCAGCGGCACTTGACCATTCGCGCCCTGCGTGAGCAAGGGCCGCGTGGCTCCGGAGCCAACGCGTTGCACGAGTGTTTCCACCCGCGCTTGCAAATAAAAGGTAGTCGCGGTTTCCTTCAGCAAAAACCGTACGACGGGACTGATGAATGCGCCGCCCCCGATGGAAAGCACCACGGGCGCACTCTCATTGACGATGCGGCGGATGGTTTCGAGCTCACACTGGCGGAAATAGGCTTCGCCCTTGTCCGCAAAGATCTCGGAGATCGGCTTGCCTTCGGCTTGCTCAATCTGGACATCGCTATCGATGAAGGGACGCTGCAGCTTCTCGGCCACGAGACGGCCAATCGTCGACTTGCCCACGCCCATCATTCCCACCAGAACCACGTGTTTCATTTTGAGTTTTCGGAATTCGAATATCTTGAACGATCCAATTTCGACCATCATAGGAATAGATGATTTCGAAATCACAATCAAATGATTCCAATCCCCATCTGGAAAAGTCGGGCGGATTGACAGGATCCATTGGCTTGTAGCCATGCCTGAGTTCGATAAAAGTTCGACGGTTCGGCCATGATTTAACCTGCTCGCCCGGATTTGCTATAGTCGTGAGATGTTGAAAAACCTCACCTTTGGCGTGAGTGGAGACTGAAGGTAGTTTTTGACCGAACGCCAGATTATCTTTGATCCGGTATAACACATATGATCGCGACAAACGGGCCAGACGGAAAATAACCGCCACAAATCGACTATCTGGACTCCAACAAGCGGAGACATTGGCCGTCGTTCTCCCCATTCCGCCTCCACGATCCGTTGGAATCTCTCCCAAGGGACCGATCATTCTCTGCGGATCCAAACCCATTAAATACGCCGTGGATTCACGGGAATAAAGTTCACGCTGATAAGCAAAAACATCCGAAAGTACGACTACCGCAAATTTCCCATTCGGCGATTTTCCTCCTTTTACAATAATGAGCTCCGAGTGAAGGCTGGAGGTAAGGACAAAGGCGAGCAGCCCAGCACATAAGCTTTGGCGGAAAAGATCCATATTGAGACAATCGCAAAACGAACCAATTTTCTTACATTGCCTGCCATAGGGCAGAATCGCTATAGTGCCGCCTTAATCGTATGCCCAACACGTTCGGCCATCTGTTTCAAATCACCACCTGGGGCGAGTCTCACGGCGGCGGCGTCGGTGTCGTCGTCGACGGCTGCCCTTCACGTCTCGCGCTCACCGAGGCCGACATCCAACGCGATCTCGATCGCCGTCGTCCGGGTCAGAGCAAGATCGTGACTCCGCGCAAAGAGACCGACACCTGCCAGATTCTCTCCGGCACGTTTCAGGGCAAGACCCTCGGCACGCCGATTTCCATCTGGGTAAAAAATGAGGATCAACGCGCCGAGGCGTATCGCGAGATGGAGACGATGTATCGCCCGTCGCACGCCGATTACACTTATCAGGCGAAGTACGGCATCCGCAACTGGCAGGGGGGCGGCCGCTCGTCCGCCCGCGAAACCATCGGCCGCGTGGCCGGTGGCGCGGTGGCAATGAAGGTGCTGAAGAAATTCGCGCCCAAGCTCGAGATCGTCGCGTACGTAGAGCAGATCCACACACTGAAAGCCGCGATCACTCCCGATAAAGTTTCCTACGCCGAAGTCGAAAGCAACATCGTCCGCTGGCCCGACGCCAAAGGCGCGGAAAAAGCGGTGCGCCTGATCGAGCGCGTGCGCAAAGCCGGGGATTCCGTCGGCGGGATCGTGACGTGCATCGCGCGCAACGTGCCGGTCGGTCTCGGCGAACCGGTCTTTGACAAACTCGAAGCCGATCTCGCCAAAGCGATGATGAGCCTGCCCGCGTCAAAGGGTTTCGAAGTCGGCTCCGGCTTCGGTTGTGTGGAACTGAAAGGTTCCGAGCACAACGATCCGTTCGTCATGCGCAGCGGTCGGGTACGCACGACGTCGAACCGCAGCGGCGGTATTCAAGGCGGCATCAGCAATGGCGAAGACATCGTTTTCCGCGTGGCGTTCAAACCGGTTGCCACAATCATTCAGGCGCAAAAAACTGTCTCGACCCAAGGCAAAGCGGCCATTCTCCGCGCTCGGGGTCGTCATGATCCGTGCGTGCTTCCCCGCGCTGTACCGATGGTGGAAGCGATGACCCGCCTCGTCCTCACCGATCACCTCCTCCGCCAACGCACCATCGCATGAAGATTATCGCGATCATACCGGCGCGTGGGGGATCGAAGCGCATTCGGGGAAAGAACGTCATGTCGATTGGCGGCGCTCCCTTGGTTGCGCATAGCATTCGTCATTGTCTCGCCGCCCGGCAGGTCGACGAGACCTACGTCACGAGCGATGACGAAGCGATTCTCAAACTGACCGCCGAGATGGGCGCGACCCCGGTGGTGCGTCCGCTGGAGCTGGCCGGCGACACCTGCACCAGCGAGTCCGCATTGATGCACGTGCTCGACTGGCGCCGCGAGCAAGGGTTGCCCGACCCGGACTATCTCGTTTTTCTGCAAGCAACTTCGCCCGTGCGACGGCTCGATGATATCGACCGCGCCATCGATACCTTGCGCAAGCAGGGAGCCGATTCCCTTTTTTCTGCGACGATCAACAAAGCGCTCATCTGGGCCTCGAACGACGGCCAGCTCACCCCGATCAATTACAATTTCCATCAGCGTCGTCGCGAGCAGGACATGGCCATTCAGTACCGCGAGAACGGCTCCATTTACGTGCTGCGTCCCTCCGTTCTGCGGGAGAATAATAACCGGCTCGGCGGCAAGATGACCGTGTACGAAATGGACACGCTCAGTTCTTTCCAGATCGACGAACCGATCGATGTGGAGATTTGCGATTTCATCCTGCGCCGACCCGAATTCCGCTTTCGGCCGCGCTGGCCGAAGAAGATCGGTCTCCTTGCGTTCGACTTCGACGGCGTGATGACCGACAACGCCGCATGGGTGGATCAGGAAGGTGTCGAATCAGTGCGCTGCTGGCGCAGTGATGGACTCGGGATCAGTCGCCTGCGCAAGCTCGGCGTGCCGATGCTCATCCTCTCCACCGAAGCGAATAAAGTTGTCGCCGCGCGCGCCGCCAAGCTGAAGATCGAGTGCATTCAGGATGTCCCGGACAAGGCGAAAGCCCTGCGCGAGATTTGTCAGTCACGGAATATCCCGCTGGAGGAAGTCATCTTCGTCGGCAACGACACGAACGATCTCCCCGCCCTCTCAATCGCCGGATTACCCGTCGCGGTGGGCGATTCGCACCCCGACGTGCTCCGCATCGCAGGTCTCATCCTACGCGAACGCGGCGGTCACGGCGCGGTCCGCGAACTCTGCGATCTCCTCGCCGATCATCTCGAAAAATAGCAATTATCTAGATTTCAACCAGATCTTAATATCCAATATCCATAGCCCACTTAAGGCTCAGATTTCCTTCCAATGATCGACATTAGCCTCTCTTTACGAGAACTAACCGGCCGCTATACAATTTAAAATTGCATCAATGAATAATACGCAAATCGCTCGGGAGAAGAAATTTATCGGAATAGAATTTTTGCGTTTCTTATGCTCATTTTCTGTTATCATTTACCACTATAAGACTTTTTTTGGTGGTAGCTCCAACGAAGAATTCTACGTTAAAATGGAGCACCAACCATTCTTCTCATTCCTCCATGCATTTTATATGGATGGAGGGTTTGCAGTAAGAATATTCTGGGCCATTTCAGGGTTTATATTCATATGGAAATATTCGAACTCTATATTCTCAAAAAAAACTTCCGCATGGAAATTCTTTATTTTTAGATTCTCTCGCCTGTATCCATTACATATTGCAACATTAATATTCATAACTATCCTGCAATTTATCTATAAAGAAAGTCACGGAACTTACTTTTTCGATCCTAAAATTAGCGTTAATAATTTTTTAGCAAATGTATTTTTTATATCTTATAATTTATCATTTAATGGTGTCATTTGGAGTGTATGTATAGAAGCGATTATATATTTTGTTTTCTTCATCTTGGCTAGGCGGATGAAATTCTCGCTCTTAAGCACTTGTCTATTGACCGTTATTTTTAAGGGCCTACTTTCTCTCACGCAGATTAACATGCTCGTCTTGACTGCACAGTGCGGATCTCTTTTTTTTCTTGGAGGATCCCTTTATTATCTTTACATGCAAATCGAAAGCCTAGGCAGAAAAAAGAAAATGCTAATAACTTTAGCAATTTTCCCTCTCATCTTAGCATTGGCTCATTTTGGTTTTGGATTCGGCGATCCGTCTTTACGAGGAATTCGATCGGCACTCAAAATTTATCTCTTTATTCCACTGCTTATTTTAGTCTTTATTCTGTTTTTTGAAAGGGACAGCTCTATCTTAAAAAAAGCTTCTCACATAGGTAACTACACTTATTCCTCCTATCTAATTCATCCTGTGATTTCGATTATATTTGTCTTGATATCTGATCATCTTGGATTTTCGCGCGAATTTTACTATGGAAATACCCCTTTTATCACGTACCTTCTCTGTGTATTTATAGCCTCTCATTTTATCTATGAATATTTTGAAATTTATTCTCAAGCTATCATCAGAAAGCATTTTGCAATAAAAGAACCCCGTCACTCCAAGATAATACTCAAGACTTAACGTAGGAATTGATATTCATTATGGAGAGGAATCGTCTTGGCGAAACCCGACAACGCTCAGATCAAACAGTCACTACCCTTTTGACCTTTGCGATTAGGCCTGTATCCTTACTCCAGACAGAGCTCACGCTGGTCCGAACCACCTACCCCACACGCCCATGGCCTCTAAATTCCTCGAGCTTACGGTCACCGACTCCGTGCGCCGGGCGCAGCAGCATTATTACGGCCAGTCGCGGCCTCTGAAACCTGCATCAGACTCCGATCCCCTCACCGAGGAGGAAATCGCGTTCATCCAATCCCGCGACAGCTTTTACATGGCCACGGTCAGCGAAACGGGCTGGCCCTACCTGCAACATCGCGGCGGGGCAACAGGATTCCTGCGCGTCCTCAGTCCCACGCAACTGGCCTTTGCCGATTTCAGAGGAAACCGCCAGTTGCTGTCGACCGGCAACCTCGCGACCACAGATCGCGTGATGCTATTCCTGATGGATTATCCGCAACGCTACCGGCTCAAGGTCATCGGTCACGCGCGCATCGAGGACGCACGAGAGCATCCCGAGCTGGTCGCTTCACTCGCCGTGCCGGAAGAGCGTGAACTGGTGGAGCGGTTCTTTTTCATTGAGGTGATTTCCTTCGATTGGAACTGCTCCCAACACATCACGCCGCGCTACACCGCCGAGGAAATCAAGACCGTCATTGCGCCGCTCCAGCAACGCATCGCCGAATTGGAAGCCGAGCTTAAATCCAAATCTTGATCCGCTCAAAGCGAGGAGTTTTCGGGCGTCCACTCCCCTTTTGACCTTTGCGGCGGGATTTGTATCCTAATGCCCATGATTCGTATTGGCTCCATGCAGGGGCGGCTTGTGCCGCCGATAGACGGTCGTATTCAGGTATTTCCCGGAGCCAGTTGGGTGCAGGAATTTCCGAACGCCGCGAAAGCGGGGCTGACGCATATCGAGTGGATCTATGATGACGACAGCGCGGTGACGAATCCGCTGTGCTCCGAGGCGGGCTTGCGCCAGATCGAGCACGACATCGCAAAGTACAACGTACAGGTGATCTCGCTGTGCGCGGACTACTTCATGGTGCACGGTTTCCTGCGCGTGACGCCGGAACAGTACGAAGCCAATGTGCAAAAATTTCTATGGTTGATTGATGTGGCGCATCGCATCGGCGTAAAGAGACTCGTCCTGCCTTTCGTCGATCAGGCGGCAATTCACACAGCGGAGGAAGAAGCCGTGGTAATCCAGCTTTGCGACCGGCTCGCTCCCGCGCTCGCAGCGCAGGGAATGGAGTTGCACCTCGAAACCGCGCTCGGCCCGAAGGAATTTCGCTCGCTACTGGACCGCATTCCGCATGCGAACGTGAAGGCCAATTACGACACGGGCAACAGCTCGGGTATTGGTTACGATCCGGCGGAAGAACTCGCCGCCTACGGCGAGCGGATCGGCAGCGTGCATATCAAAGACCGCAAGCAGGGCGGCACGACTTTCCCGCTCGGTCAGGGATCGGCACAGTTCAAAAAGTTTTTCAAGGCGCTCGTCGCCTGTGGCTATCGGGGTGATTTCATTCTGCAAGTGGCGCGCGAGGAATCGGGCCGCGAAGTGGAAAGTGCGCAGAAGAATCGTGAATTTGTCGAAAAACACCTCACGGAGGCTGGATGGACCTGGAACTGAACGGACGCATTGTTTTCGTGGCGGGCTCGACCCGCGGCATCGGCCTCGGTATTGCCGAGGGATTTCTGCGCGAAGGCGCGCGCGTGGCGATTTCCGGTCGCTACGAAAAACGGCTGAATGAAACCGCCTCTCGACTCAGTCAGGAATTTGGCAGCGACCGCGTGATTGGCATTGCCGGAAATCTCTCCGATGCAATCACGGTGCGGGATGCGCTCGAAAAAATCGTGAAGACATGGGGCCGACTGGATGTTCTCGTGGCCAATGTCGGCGCGGGTGGAGGTACGATCGGTTGGGATGTAGCTCCCGAGGAGTGGCAACGCGTGTTCGATGTGAATTTGTGGGCAACCGTTCGCGTCGCGCAGGCTGCCGTACCGCTGCTGAAAACCTCACGCGGCAATATCGTCTTCATCTCCTCCATCACCGGAGTCGAAAACACAGGCGCGCAACTGCCCTACAGCGCTGCAAAGGCGGCGCTCAACAGTCTCTCCAAAAATCTCGCCCGCGAACTCGGTCGCGATGGCGTGCGCGTGAATGCCGTCGCACCCGGAAACATCCTCTTCCCCGGCGGCACGTGGGAACAAAAACTGCAAGCCGACTCCGCCAAGGTGGAAAAGATGCTAGCCGATCAGGTGCCACTGCGCCGCTTCGGCACGCCCGACGAAATCGCCGATGCGGTGACTTTTCTAGCCTCGCCCCGCGCCAGCTTTATAACCGGCGCGCTCCTCGTCGCGGATGGTGGCCAGACGCGCTCCTAATTGCTCGGGCCTTGGTCGAGAGGGACTATTCAAAACCTTTTCCATCTCCTTTCCTTTAGCACGCATTACTTGACGAGGAAGCAGGGCTGACCTAGACCTGATAGCTTCGAAACCCATTTGACCATGGCTAAAACTATTAATCTAGGCGGGCGCGAAGTCGGCGAGGGGAAACCTTGTTACGTCATCGCGGAAATCGGCATCAACCACAACGGTGACCTCGACATCACCAAGAAGCTCATCTCGGCGGCGATCCTCGCGGGCTGCGATGCGGTGAAATTCCAGAAGCGCACCGTCGAAGTCGTTTATACCGAAAAGGAACTCGCCACCCCGCGGGAAAATCCGTTCGGCACGACCAACGGCGACCTGAAGCGTGGTTTGGAATTTGGCGAAAAGCAGTATCGCGCCATCGACGAATATTGCAAAGAACACAAGATCGCCTGGATGGCCTCCTGCTGGGACGAAGGTTCCGTGGACTTCATCGAGAAATTCAGCGTTCCCTACTACAAGATCGCCTCGGCTTCCCTTACCGACGATAATCTCCTCAAGCATCACCGCAAGACCGGCAAGCCGATCGTGCTCTCCACGGGTCTCAGCACTCTGGCGCAGATCGATCACGCCGTTGAAGTGCTCGGCAAGGAAAACCTCGCCATCATGCACTGCACGAGCACGTATCCTTCCAAGCCGCAGGAGCTGAATCTCCTCGTCATTCCGGAACTCAAGAAGCGTTACGGCGTGCCAGTCGGTTACTCCGGTCATGAAGTCGGCCTGAGCACCACCCTCGCGGCGGTTGCCCTCGGCGCCTGCATGATCGAACGTCACATCACCCTCGATCGCGCCATGTGGGGCAGCGACCAGGCCGCCAGCGTGGAGCCGCAGGGCTTCGCCCGCCTCGTTCGCGACACCCGCACGATCGAAGCCGCTCTCGGCGACGGCGTGAAGCGCGTGTACGATAGCGAACTCCCGATCATCAAGAAGCTGCGCCGCGTCGGCGCCTAGTCCGTCCGCAATCTCCGGTGCGGTGAGGGCCACTCCTTCACCGCACCACTTCCCGGTTCTCAGTCATGGTTCCCCTTCTCGATCTTCCCCGCATTCACAAGCCCATTCAGGCTGATCTCGAGCGCGTCGCGGTGGAAGTCCTACGCGATGGCAAGTACATCCTCGGCCCGCAGGTTACCGAACTCGAAAAGAAGCTCGCCACGTATTGCGACGTCAAGCACGTCGTTTCGTGCGCCAATGGCTCCGATGCCCTCGTGCTCGCCCTCATGGCGCTCGATCTCGCCCCCGGCGACGAAGTCATCACCACGCCCTACACGTTCTTTGCGACCGTTTCCGCCATTACCCGGTTGCAACTGAAACCCGTTTTTGTCGACATCGATCCAGTCACGTTCAACCTCGATCTGAACCAGATCGAAGCCGCCATCACTCCGCGCACACGCGCCCTCCTTCCAGTTCATCTCTTCGGTCAGGCCGTCGACATGGACAAGCTCATGGCCATCGCCACGAAGCATCACCTGCGCGTGGTGGAAGATTGCGCCCAAGCCATCGGCAGCCGCTGGAATAATAAAATGGTCGGCGGTTTCGGTGACATCGGCACGCTCAGTTTTTATCCGACGAAGAATCTCGGCGGTTTCGGCGATGGTGGCGCGTTGACGACGAATGATGACATGCTCGCAGAAAAACTGCGCATTCTGCGCCTGCACGGCATGAATCCGCGCTACTACCACAAGGTGGTCGGCTTGAACGGTCGGCTCGATACGCTGCAAGCAGCGCTGCTGTTGGTAAAGCTTCCCTTACTCGACAGCTATGCCGCCGGTCGCCGCGCCAACGCTGCGCTCTACAAAGAACTCTTCGCCAAATCCGGCGCGAAGGTGGAAGCCCCCATCGAGATCCCCGGCGCGTTCCACGTTTACAACCAATACGTCATCCGTTCCGCCAACCGCGACACGCTCAAGGCGCATCTCGCGAAACTTGGCATCGGCAGCGACATCTACTATCCACTTTCCCTGCATGAGCAGGAATGCTTTGCCTTCCTCGGCTATAAGAAGGGCGCATTTCCGCAGTCCGAAAAAGCCGCCGCGACGTCGCTGGCTCTCCCCGTCTTCGGTGAACTCACCCGCGCCGAGATTGAGGAAGTAGTCGCCGCGATCGCCTCAGCCTAGATCCTTTGGCTTCAATAGTCGCAGTCTTTTCACACGCCCCGGCGCAAAAGCGCTGAGGCGTGTCCATGTTCACAGGGAATTCGCAATCGGCGCCAAGATAACTTCGCTTGAGCGATTTCAAATTTTGTTTATTTTATGCAAACGAAAGCATCCTTATTTGCCAGACAAATATTGACTTTTTCTTCTTATATTCCATGCTTATGATGTAAAAGTTGACTTTTTACTTCATTATTTCAAAAATGAGTTTATAATAGATAAACAATAACATTCGCATTCGGAGTTTTTGTGATGACCATCCACCCGCTCTTACGTCCCCTCGCCGTTTTCATCCTTTTAGGTTCGCTCTACGACCTCTCAGCTGCCGAAGTCATGGTGAAGAATGGCAGCTTCGAGCAGACTCGCCCGGCCATGACACCGGATCAAGGCTTGGCTCCAGCCTTCTGGGAATTTACCACTTGGAGTCTGCCCCGTGAACAAGCCCCGGAACACGGCATTCTGACCGGCGATGCCGCGCTCGGCGAGAGGGCGATTTTCGTGAATCCGACCGCGAAGGGCTCGGCGGGGTGGACCTCGAGTGCTTATGCGCTCACTCCGGAATGCGAAACATTGATTCTCCGCGTGAAAGCCCGCAAGAGCGCGGATTATGCCGGGGGCTCGCCATGGGTCTTTCTGACGTGGCATAAGGCGGACGGCACATTCCTCGGCAAAGCCGAAGCAAAGACCAACGGCGGCACGGCGGGACAATGGACCGAAGTCACCCTCTCCGCTCCTCGCGAGGAAATGCCGGCCGGCACCACCCACTATCGCATAAATCTGGCCGTACTCGCCGCCCCCACTGGTGTCACGCCCGCAGGCAACCTCGCCTACGACGATGTGCGCCTCACCGAAGATGCCACGAAGGTTCGGACCATTCGTTTCACCTTGCGAGGCGATGCCACTTATAGTTGGTGGAAAATCGGTGACACGGTTCGTTTCAAGGTGGCCACCGGCACGGTACCGGAATGGTTGGAAAGTTTGAATGGCAAAGTGATCGATTCTCTCGGCGCAACAGTAGCCGAATCGAGCATCACCCGCGACGCCCTCCTCAAGGAGGGCTGGTCGTGGAAACCGGCTCAGCCCGGCTTTTACGAAGTGATCTTCACCTATCTCGAAAAAGGGGAAGACAAACCCAAGACGTTCACGGAACCGTGGCTGGTAAAATCACAATCCAACCGCGAACATACGCGCAACTTCCAACGTGAGCGCTTCACCATCGCTGTGGCCGCGGGCAGTCCCCGTCCGGTTGCCGAGCGACCTGTGCAATTTGGTTTTCACTGCGAAAAGCCAAATGAGGACGCTGTCATTGCCAACCTGATCGGTTTCCAATTCGTCCGCTTTTGGTTTCACTGGGGAGGCAATGGTTGGGAATGGGCGGACAAGCATTCCGCGCAATTGTTGCTGGAACCGGAGCGGGGCAAATTCCAATGGGAGAAATACGACGAGTATATCTCCATGTTCCGCAGGAACGGATTCGCTGTTCAGGCGGTGATTGTGAATACACCGAAATGGGCTTCGCCTCACCCGGAGGATACCAAGATGGATATCTGCGTTCCCGGCTATGCCGCCTACGCGCCGAAGGATATGGCCGATTGGAGCAACGCTGTGCGCGCCATCGTGACGCGATACAAGCAGGATATCAAGGCCTGGGAGATGTGGAATGAACCACACCTGCCGGGCTTCAGTGTTTTCTGGCGTGAGAAGCCCGAGAAATACGTGGAGTTGCTCAAGACGGGCTACGAAACAGTGAAGTCGGTGCAGCCCGATTCCGTCGTCTTCATCGGCGGCATGGCACACCGTTATCTGCCGTTTTACCGCGAGGTGTTGCGGCTGGGTGGGGGCGCGTATTACGACCGCCTCGGTATTCACGGACAGATGCAAATTCCAGACGATTTTTACGCACTCGATAAAAAGTTCGGCGTGAAGTCGAAACCGTGGTCGAGCACGGAATGTCACTCGATCCTGATCGATTCTCTCGGCCACAAGGGCAAAATCCCGACGGAAAATGAGCTCGCCCTGCGCATGCTCTATGACCATTTCCTGCAGTTGAAACATGGCGTCACGCAAACCGCGTTCTACAGCATGATCAATAACCAGAACAAAAACGAGATGGAGGTCATCCCCTTCTCGCGCGAGGAACGCTACAACATCCAGCCTGCCGGATTATTCCGCATGTTCCCGCAAGTTGAACCGCGCCTCTCGGCCATGGTCATGCGCACCTTGCTCGACCAGGTGAATGGCAAGCTCATCTACCGGGGCGAATTTGAACTTCCAAACGATCAGAAGGCCGTCTGGTTCGACAATGGCGGCAAGCCACTCGTCTGCATCTGGAGCGCGTCTCAAAAAATCGCGCCACTGGACCCGGGCCTCGCCAAGGCCATCACCCCCACCACGCGCGTCGTCGATTGGGAAGGACGCTCCCTCGCGGCTTCTTCATTTCCCGTTCAGCCCTTGCGCGCTTACTGGTTGGCGGACGCAAAGCTTGACGCCCTCAAGGCGCTGCCCGCGTCGGACAATTTGATTCTCTCGAAGGAAGAACGCGAACGGCGCATGAAAAAGGATCACACAGGACTTGCCAGCACCTACCAGACCGCATCTCTCTTTGCCACAGTGTCGGGTCCGCTGCTGAATGAATCCACGCTGCGCTGGAATGAAACCCCGTGGAAATTCGTTGGCTTCAATGGCGCGACGCAGCCTCCCGGCTATTCAGCACGATTCATTACGGCAGCTACACCGAACGGACTCGATCTGGTGGTCGATGTGACGGGCGATGCGAAACATTCCCAGGAAAGCAAACGGGGCGAGTATTGGACCGGCGACAGCCTGCAGTTCGCCATTGATACAGAGGAAAATGGCATGCCCCCGGGCATCATGGAATTCGCCGTCGCGCTCACGAAAGACGGCCCGGTACTGTGGAAAAACACCGCGCCCAGTCTTGGGGGTGATCTTCCGGCAAAATGGACCCCGGGAAATCAGCCGGTGCAATTTGGCTCCGCCGCTGTGGAAAAACTCCCCGATGGACGCCTTCGCTACAAGGCGCACATCGAGTGGAGCGAACTTTATCCGCTTGTGTGGAAGGAGGGAAAAACCCTCTTTCTCTCACTTCTCGCGAACAACAACGATGGCACAGGCCGCATTGGCTACATCGAATGGTCCAGCGGTATCGGTGGCGAGAAAGATCCGTCGCTTTATGGCAAGCTCACCCCCGCCAAATAGCGGGGTGAACCTCTCTCCCGATACCTGATGTTGCGGTTGCGGAGGAACCCGACCGGGTGCATAGTTCACGCATGAGCGCGTGGGATGCCCTGCAACCGGTCTGGATTCACTCTTCCCAGAGTTTGGAGGCGATTCGGTGCGCGCGCGAAGCGTCGCTGAGCACAGGGCAAATGGATCATGCGTTCCACTACGCCAGCCCGCGCCAAAGCGAACTGTGGCTGGCCGTGCATCAGGCGCACAGTCCGGTAAAAACGGATGCGCAAGTGGAAAAAATCTATCGCGATCTTTTCACCGAAATCGCGCCGCACTGGAAAAATCAACCCGTTCACCTAGTCGCGCTCGGCTGTGGCGGCAGTCACAAGGACACCCTTCTGCTCGAAGCACTGGAAGCCGTCGGCGCGCATGTTCGGTTCACTCCGGTAGATGTCAGTCCCGCTCTTGCCCTGCTATCCGCTCAAGCTGGGCGCGAATTTTGCGACGAACCGATTCGCCCGCTCGTCGCGGACCTGCTCCATTTTCCGGCACTCCCGGATGCAATCGCGTCGTATGACGGCGGCGAATCGCGACTCTTCACCTTTTTCGGATTGATCCCCAATTTCGAACCCGAAGCTATCCTTCCCCAGTTGCGCGGCTGGATTCGTCCGCAGGATCAACTCCTGCTCAGCGCGAACCTCGCTCCCGTGCTGGATGAATCCCCGGGAGAATATCGTGCGGCCATGGAGATCGTGAAGCCGCAGTATGACAATCCTGAGACGCGGGCGTGGTTGTCTCGGGTGTTGATGGATTGGGGGCTCGAAGCGCGCTCGGATTCTTACACGCTTTCGATTGAGGAGCACGGCGGTCTGCTGCGCTTCGTTGCGGCCGTCACCGGCCTGCGACTTTTCTTCAGTTACCGCTATACCCCGGAGCGACTCCGCGCAACGCTCGCCGCGCAAGGACTGAAACTCGGAGTCGGAAAGCTCTCCCCTTCGCGGGAAGAAGGCGTCTGGACCGCGAAACCGTGATTAGTGCACTCCCGCTTCCCGCACAGGGGTGCGTGGAAGGGGGACTTGGGCGACGGAAGCGGGTCGTTCGGCCAACGCTTCGGCCCACCATTGCACCGCCCGCGCAATGGCCGTATTGATCGGTATCTCGGGCTGCCATCCGAGTTCTGTGCGCGCTTTCGCTGCGTCGAAAAATTGGATGCGTGTCGCATGAATGGCGCTTTCCAGCGTGAGTGGAAAATTCCATTCGCGGCACGGCATGCTGATCAATTCGGCCATCGCTCCCGCCGCGAGGAGCACTCCGTGGGGAATGTGAATGGTGGGGGCCGCCAAGGTAGTGTGTTGCGAGATGCGCTGAAGCAGATCGTCCAGCCAGATATTTTCATCACCGAGAATATAGCGCTCGCCGACCCGTCCACGCTCCGCGACGGCCAGCAGACCAGAAACCAGATCGTCCACCGAGGCGACATTCACCCCGGTATGCGTTCCGGCGCGGAAACGACCCAGAAGAAAATCGCGGAAAATCGCACCGGTCGGTGTGGGCGCATCATCTTCTTCGCCGATGGGACAAGTCGGGCAAGCAATGACCACCGGCAGACCTCGCTGAACAGCCGCAAGCGCCAGTTTTTCCGCCTCCCACTTACTGTTTTTGTAGGGACTGCCCCAGCGGGGCGTGGAGGGAAAATCCTTTTCCGTGATGAGCCCACCGCGATTGCGCAACAGCCCGGAAGTGCTGACATGAACAAACCGAAGGACTCCGGCATTAAGCGCCGCCTCTAGCAAATGAGCTGTGCCCTCGACATTGACTTCTCGCAACTCTTGACGGTAGGGAAAGCCAAAGCGGTAGAGTCCTCCCACATGGTAGACGGTATCCATCCGACGACAGGCCAGCGGCGCCGCATGCGGATCGCGCAAGTCGCCACCGATGATTTCCACCTCGTCACCAAATAGGCGCGCAGCTTTGGGGATATCCCGGGCCAACACTCGTACGTGAGCGCCTTCGTGCAAAAGCTTCCTCACCAGATGACGGCCAATGAAGCCCGTACCGCCAGTGACCAACACACGTTCCGTTGAAAGGTTCGGCATAAGTTGTGATGGAGTTCAGACTGAAGGTCGTGCAGGGGCCGTTCCACATTAGCCGCATTTTTCATAACAACCATAAATAAGGGAATTTATTATCCATTAAGGCCATAAATAGCATCAAAGCCGCTACTTAGGTCTCTGCTTTAAAACGGGCATTTTACAACATTGCCAACGGCCGTATTGCAAATTGCACTCTCGCGAGTCTTTTGGCTGTCGCCGTATGAACAGCGGGGAGGATTAGGATTGCTCCTTTATGGATTCGTCACTTGTTCGACACATTCCAAGAGCTCGGCACGAAGAAAAGCACGCTCTCGGGCGGACATGACAGGAGTTCTCCTTTGTCCCAAGCCATGGAGCGGCGTTCGCCCGGTTGGGGCATCCCTTTGGCATCAGTCGCAGCTTGCTTCTCCGAATAGAGATAGCAGTCCGTTTCGATGACGCCGGATCCAGACAGACGAAGTGCAAATTTCACTTCATTTTTCTCCGTATTGACCACACACAAGGACCAGCGCTCGCGACCGATTTTCGAGTCGAGGCCGGGGAGTCTGGCCGCCAGAATTTGAATCCCGGGCGGGGTATCAGTCACAAGCGAAATGGTGGCACCGGGCGGAAAGGAGCGGCTCAGCAACGCCCAGACGTAGAACCACGGCTTGAGCGCAAAGTCCTCCTTCTTGCTCGCCCACATGCCCCAACTGAAATTCAAGTGCGACGTATCATCGAGCATCCAGGCCGAGACGCCCCAGGAACCCGCTTCCACGGCTTGAATCGCATACTGCGCCATGAAAAAACCATAGCGCCAATCCCGGTGCCAACTGTTCGTGGCGGCGTCCGCGCGTTTCGCCACCTCCGGCGGTTCAGACCAGTAGCCCGCTTCCGCAATAATCAGTGGCTTACTGCGGTCGGGATCCATCGTGCGAGCCAGTTTCCATGCTTCGGTAAAATGACGGCGAATGTCGCCGCTGCGTGCCGCTTCGGCCGTGGTGGCATGGCCTTTGTTTTGATTGGCGTACAGGTGAAGATCGTACGCGCCCAGAGCGTAGCCCAGTTTTTCGATGGTGGCGGGAAGCAGGTCGTAGCGATTGCCAGATTGGTCTGGAGCGGTGAGTCGAATACGCTGATCCAAACCACGTTTCTTCAACTCTGCCGCCACGTTGGCCAGCCCCGCGAGCCATTCGTCGCGCGTGGCCGGACGCCCCGGTTCATTGACGAAAATGAAGTATTTGAGGCAGGTGTATTTTTTCTCGTTGAGCAGGTAGTCGAGGTAAGTACCGATGATCTCCGCGTACTTCGGGTCATCCATCCGCTTAATATCGGGGATACGCATCCAGTTGTCATTCACTCCCCAATCGGTCAGCAGGACCGTGATTCCCTGCGCCTCGCAGAAATCGAGCTGTCGCTGTAAGATCCGCATTGCTTCGCCGTCCCACTGGTAAGCTCCGTTCCCGGTATAGCACCAGCTGGCCTGCATCATGATCCGAACCAGCGGAAGCCGCATCCATTGGATTCGTTCCTGCACCAGCTTCCAATCCTCCTCCGTGAACTTGGTGTAAGCATAACCACGCCCGTCCCATTCCGCGCCAAAACCGAGGAAGGGGCCATCGAGTGGATTGACCTGGGAAGGCTCGGCCACCGTCATCGATTGCGCCAAGCCGAATACCTGACTGAGCATCCACATCCCAAGAACCGTCACCGCCAATGGCCGTTTCATTTAAAACCTCCTTGAAAATCGTAGAGACAATTCTCATTGCCCGGAGGACTATTCACAATATCGCGCACGAAATCGAGACTCGCCACGTGCCCGTCGTAAAAGAGCGCGTTGACCTTGGTCCCTTTTTTATGGCGCGGATAAATGCACCAGTTACGCGCTGTCCACAAGTTGGGCATCAGTGAACTGAAACAGGTGGCCAGGCGACCGCGTCCGTTCTCGGTCCACTGGGGATAGGGCACCGAAATGCTGTCGGGAATGCCCACATCGAAGATATAGATGTTGCGACTCGGATTCGGAACAACAGCCAGCTTTCGATGGAGATTGAGATAGCCATTGAAGGTGTCGTGCACGCCGGGAGGGTACAGACCATTGGCCGCGTTGTAGTAACTATTAATATCGTAGGAGCAGGGTTGTAGTCCGGTCGTAATGCGAAAATTCAAATCGTTGGTCTGCATGAATTTCACATCGATGAGATAGGAAGGACAGATAAAGGTCTTCATGTCACGCGAAGGAATGTACGGCTGCAAAAATGCGCGCCAGCGAACCGGAAGAGTAACACCCGAAACAGTGAGCGAGGACGGAACGACGGCGCCATCGTTTTCGCTGACGTAGGCCGCCGTGGCAACGCCGATCTGGCGGAGATTGGTCAGGCAACCCGAGGATCGCGCCGCCTCGATGCTATTTTGCGCCATCGGTATCATCAGGGCCGCGAGGATGGCAACGATCCCCACCGTCGTGAGGAGCTCAATCAAGGTAAAACCGGCATGAGAGCGCCTTGGCGGCCTGACTACCGCAGAACCTCGATCGTGGCGCTTCCTACTCATCCAGTAGGAAGATTATCGTCATTTTACCGGCAACTGTAAATCCTCATTCGTGATCTCCCCGCAGGTTAGCGCCAGTTTTATTACGCCACCATGAAGCCGCTTGCGAGCACTCAGACCAACTCAATACACACTCCCGCGCGACGGAATGGTTTGAGTTCCGCCGCCGGAATACCTTCATTTGTCACAAGTGTGTGTACTTTCTGCAGATCCAGCACCTTGCTGAGGGAACGCTTGCCGAACTTGGAACGATCAAGGAGAAGAACCACTTTGGCCGAGGCATCACACATGGCTTGCTTCACTTCGATTTCCATCGGGTTAGGATCGGTCAGCCCGGTTTCGACCCTGAACCCGGTGGCACTGATCACGCAGAGATCACTGCGGTGCGTGCGAAAAAAATCGACCGCCTGTGGTCCGACAAAAGTACGCGATACGTGACGATAAATGCCGCCGCAGCCGAGCACCGTGTCGGTGGAACGCGTCTGCCGCATCGCTTCCACGCTATTGGTGAGAATCGTGAGATGGGGTGATTCGATGTGCGAAAGCATGCTGATCGCCGTCGTTCCTCCTTCAATGGAAATGGATTGTCCCGCGCGGGGAAACCGACGAGCGGCGTAACGCGCCAGTTTCAATCGATCCTCCGTAGCTGCCGCCGCCTTGGCGGTGTAATCGGGCTCCTGTTCATCGGCGGGCAGAGCGGGCAGGGCGCCTCCATGGACGCGGCGAACCTCGCCCAACGTCTCCAGTTGCTGCAGGTCACGCCATACCGTCATCACCGTAACTCCGAGTTGCGCCGCCGCATCCCGAACCCGCAAGTTGCCCTGACGGGCCAGTTCATGACGGAGCCATTTGAGGCGTTGATCGGAGAGCAACTTGGGCATGAACGAAGAAATACCGAATGTTATAAATTTTAACAATATTTAAAATAAAGAAACATTGTTTTTGCCGGACCCTGCGAGGCAGCGTATTTTTATTTCGACGAATCGATCCTGATTTCATTTCCACCCAAACCCTTCCATGCGCCCGCTGCTACTATTTCTGCTGAGTCTCGGTTTGATCGCCGAAACTGTCCCGGCTCAGGATCTCTCTGCACGGAATGGCGCCAAAGCGGAGGTGTCTAATGGGGAAATCGTCATTCATTTTACCGAAAAAAAAAGCGAGTGGCCTCCTGCCGTCGGCATGGCTGGGAATGCCGAGGTAGCGGCGGGCCAAACGATCGCCCTGCAATTCGAGGCGCAGAGCACGGTTCCACTCAGCGCGCGCTTGCTGATCTCCAACTTTGCCCCGCCCTACGCCCACCTTTCCCCAGCACAGACAATTCACCTCACTCCCACATGGCAACCATTCACGCTTCGTTTTGCTGTAAGTGCCACCTCGTTGCCTCGGATTAATCTGCCTTTGATTGTCTTCGACAATTTTCCGACAAGCGGCGAAGTTCGTATGCGTTCTTTGAAGGTCATTCCCGTTTCGCAAGTGAAGAGCGCCATATCGGCCTCACCGGTGGTCTGGAAGGCGCTTGATACCACGGATCTTTACATCAAGCCCGGTTCTGCGCTCGATTTCTCACCCTTCTTCGATCAAGTCCCCGCTGGAACTTATGGTCGCGTCATCGTGAATAAAAAAGGGGAGTTGGCCTTCGCCTCGAAGCCGGACAACGCCGCCCGGTTTTTCTCAGTGCAACTCGAGCCCCCGGCCAGTTTTCGAAACTGGAGTGACGTCGAAATCGCGGAGTTCGCCGCCGCCGTCGCTCGGCAAGGTTACAATCTCGTCCGCTTTCCGTTTTTCGACAATCTCATCAATGGCAACGACAAGGCCGCCGCGCTCAAGAAATTACCTCCGGAATTAGAGCGGTATACCCTGCCGGACAAACCGGAAGATATTACCTTCGATCTCCGCGCGCTCGACCGCTACCACCTGCTGCTGGCGCAACTCAAGAAACATGGTGTGTACTGGAATCTCGATTTCATGACCTCCTTTGTCGGCTACGCGAATGGCAAGTTGCAGTCCGCACCGAAGCAAGGGGGCTATAACACCAAGGCGCAAATGTATGTGAATTCGAATTTTCGCGCCAACTGGAAAGCGGCGGTCACTCGGTTGCTCAACGATGTGAATCCCTATACGCAATTGCCGCTGAAGAACGATCCGGCACTGGCCATCGCATCGTGCCTGAACGAACAGGAAATTCTCTTCGAACAACGCAACTATGGGAAGGAGTTCGATCTTGTCTGGCAGGCGTTCCTCGCCCAAAAGTACGGCGATTACAAAAAAATGCGCGCAGCGTGGGGCGGCAAATGTGGCGCGACTGAACTACCGGAAAATGGCAGCTTCACAGATGTCCCCTCCATCGCAGCACCGACTGTCCTTTCCGATACACCTGCGGGTCGCGACATGGCCAGGTGTTGCGGAGACATGGAAGTGGAAATGGCGCAGTGGTATCTAACGACATTGCGCGAACTCGGTTTTACGGGACTTATCTCGAATTACAACATGCGAACTCGCATTGGCACTGTGCCCGCGCGCGCGCTTTATCCCGTCGTGACGATGAACGCCTATCACGCGCATCCCCACTTCGGACCCAACACCGAGGTAAACCAAAACAGCGCGTTGGCCGACGGCGGCTCCAGTTTCAAAAACCAGACGATGGCGCGCTTCCTTGATCGTCCCTTTGTGAATACGGAATTTGGTCTCGTGTTTTGGAATCCGTACCGTCATGAGCAAGGTCTGCTGCATGGCACGGGCGCGGCACTGCAAGGATGGAGTTCGCTGACCTGTCATGCCACGCAAGTCGTCGATTCCGGATCAGCCTTGCTGTGGTTTCATGTGGGGGATGATCCCGTCATTCGCGCTTCCGAGGCCGTCGCAGCGCTGCTGTTCCGACGGGGCGATGTTGCGATGTCGTCCCATACCATTGAAATTCCTCTGACGGACGAATTCATTTATGCCGGCCGCGCCATGAAGGCGCTCGACGATGAACTTTCGCGCTTGTGGGTGCTCTGCCGAGTGGGGATCACCTATGGACCCAAGCAATTCCCCTATCCCACCGTACTGAGCGTGTCGCCGGACAAGATGGCTTCCATAGGCGGCAGCATCTGGTTCTCCGACGTGACGAAGTCCGACAGCACGGGCCAGCTCACCGCTATTGTCGCAAAGTTAAAGGAACTCAAAGTGCTACCCACCCCCAACAAAAGCAACCCCACCGCCGGCGTTCTCGAAAGCGATACGGGCGAAGTGACGCTGCGCACCCAGACTGGAGGCGAGCTTTTCGTCCGCACGCCGCGCCTCGAAGGAGCGGTCCTGAAGAGTGACAAGAAAGCGCGCCTTGATGCGATGACGATCGATCAGTGCTCTATTCCCGCCTCGATTACGTTGGCCTCGCTCGACAGCCGAAAGACCGTGCGCGAAGCGACGCGCCTGTTGCTGGTGATCTCTACCGACGCACGCAACACCGGCATGAAATTCACCGATAGTAGCGAAGACAAGCTCCTCAGTCTTGGCCACCTGCCGGTGCTTTGTCGCACCGGACAATTCAAAATGACGCTGACACGGGCGACTGCACCCAAAAAGATGGTAGCCTACGCGCTCAAACTCAATGGCGAGCGCGCCGAGGAAATACCCATCCAGATCGAGGATAAAACGCTCTCGCTCGCGATTGATACCCATCAACTCTCGAAGGCAGGGCCGACGCCCTTTTTTGAAATCGTGGAGGTCGAATGAACCGAAATGACATTCCCCCTTTCTATTGCGGTGTAGACGCCGGGGGAACTTCCAGCCGCGCCGTAATTCTATCCACCAACGGAAAAAATTTCGGTTGGGGCTACGCAGCAGGCGCCAATCCCACTCACGCCGGATGGAATCAGGCCGGAACGAACATGTTTGAAGCCGTGCGTATGGCCAGCGCCGATGCCGGAATCAACACCAACCAGATCCGCAGCCTCTTTCTGGGAATGGCGGGCGTGGTCACCGACGAAGATCGCGCGCATGCCCTCCGTCTGGCGCGGAGCTGGAATCTCTCACCCTCCTGCCTGTGCGGAGTCGATCACGACATTCGCATTGCACTTGAAGGTGGCCTCGCCGGACGACCGGGCATCGCCGTGATCGCTGGGACGGGCTCATCCTGCTATGGCCGCAATGCTGAGGGAAAATCGTGGCAGGCGGGAGGTTGGGACCGGCTATTGGACGATCTTGGCAGTGGCTATGATTTGGCGCAGAAAGGCATGGCGGCAGCGTGTCAAAGCGCCGATGGTCGAATCGCTCCTTCGCTTTTGCAGAACCTGTTTTTCAGCACCTTGGACGTGACTAATGTCGCCGATTTTTCTTCCAAAGTGCATCGCCCGGGATTGGCCCGTCATGAAGTCGCCGCTTTGGCCACGCTCGTTTTGAAGGCGGCGCATCAAGGCGATGCAGCGGCCATAGCCATCGTAACTACCGGAGCCGATGAATTGGCACGCATGGTGGAAGCCGTCGCGCATCGCCTCTTCCCGCAACAGCCATGCGATGTAGTCTTGATCGGTGGACTATTTGAAAAAAGCGCCCGGTATCGCGTCCCAGTCGAAAGCGCGATTCACTCCCGAATCCCCCAAGCTATTTTTCATACGACCCAACTGCGTCCTGCCATCGGCGCTCTATCCATCGCAGCCGCACAGGCCCAACACACATTTCAACTCGAATCACTACGCCGACTCTCGGAACAAACCCAAGAATAGACATGCTCCCCCCATTCGATCTTACCCAATACTATAATGCCGCCACCGGAGAACTCACTTCCGGCAAATGCGTAGAACGAAGACTCTCCGATTTGAAAGGCTGCTTTGCCGATGCTTCCGCGTTTGAAGCTCGCCTTGCCGCAGAGAACCCACTGCTTTACGCCGTTGCAGCCGTGGAGCCCGGCCAGGGTGAAGGCGATCTTCATTATGGAATTGGCGTTCTCTATCCCGGAAAAATCGGCAACGAATACTTCATGACGAAAGGCCACCTGCATGCGTGGCGACCGGCAGCCGAAGTCTATATCGGTTTGCGCGGTCAAGGCGTGATGTTACTGGAGGACGAATCCACAGGCGATAGTCGGATGGAGCCTCTCACATCCAACTCCATTATCTACGTACCCGGTCATACCGCTCATCGCACGATGAATACCGGGAACGAGCCATTGGTCTATATCGGAGTCTACCCGGCTAAAGCGGGGCACGACTACCAGGCTATCGCAGAGAAAAATTTCCGTCACATCGTCATCGAGAAATCCGGAAAGCCGACGCTGCTTCCGCGCATGAATCGGAGTGAATCTTTATGAACCACTACATCACCAAATCCATTCCCCATGCAAAACCCAAGGTGGATTTTGTCGAGCGGCCGTGGGGCAGCTTCAAGCAATATGCCTTCAATCAGGACTGCACTGTCAGTCTGATGACCGTGAAGCCCGGCCAACGCCTCAGCCTGCAATCACACACAGGTCGCGCGGAGTTATGGATTGTGCTGGACGATGGCGCACTCGTCCAAGTGGGTGACACGATCCGCGCTCACAAGGCCGGTGATGAAATCTGGATTGCTGCCAATGAAAAGCATCGTCTCTCGTGTGTAACGGACCAACCGGTGCGCGTGCTCGAGGTGGCCTTCGGCAACTGGCAACAGGCCGACATCGTCCGCTACGAGGACGACTTCAAACGCCCCGAGCAAGGCGAGTAAACGCTTTCTATTTCGTATCCGATGAGAACATCCCATTACGATAAATTTCCCACCGTACCAGTTCCGGCAAGTCATGCCCGCGAAGCCTGGGCCGGGTGGGACACGATTGGCGCAACGATTAAACAAGCCATCCAGAAAAAGCAGACGAACTCGTCACGGTTTTTGGTCGTCGGTGTGGAATGCTATCCGGGCGTGATCTGCGAAGAAATAAGCGCGCACCTCCACCGTGCGATACAGCCTGTATTGGGCATTGACTCCACAACGATATTGAAATCCGAAGAGGCCATCGATCAACTCGTCGCGCCCGATCTGGGTGGCGCGGACCCGGTCTTTGGATTTCTAAGCCGTCTGCAGATGGAGGACTTCCTCGACGAGGCAAGAGTGCGGACCGCGCGTCAGAAATTATCGGAATGCGCATCGGGAGCGATTCTGATCGTGGGACCGGGCGCTTCTCTTCTCGCGGCGCCGGACCTCCTCATTTACGCGGACATGCCGCGCTGGGAAGGGCAACTGCGCCAGCGGCGCAATGAAGTATCCAACCTCGGAGTGAACAACCGCGAACTGAAAGCGTCGCTTCAATACAAACGCTCATTCTTTATCGACTGGCGCGTCTGCGACCGGCTGAAACAGCGGACGATGGAACGGTGGGATTTCCTGCTCGATACCACGGATCGCACGAAACCAAAGCTCCTGTCTGGCGCGGCTCACTTGGCAGCCTTGCGACACGCCGTGACGCGACCCTTCCGCGTGGTTCCTTTCTTTGATCCCGGCCCCTGGGGAGGCCAGTGGATGAAAGAGGTGTGCGATCTGGACCGTTCACAGGTGAATTACGCGTGGTGTTTCGATTGCGTGCCGGAAGAAAACTCGCTGCTACTGGAGTGTGCGGATGGACTTCGCATCGAAATTCCAGCCATCAACCTGGTTTTCAATCAACCGAAAGCCCTGCTAGGCGAACCCGTTTATGGACGCTTTGGCCCAGAATTTCCAATCCGCTTTGATTTTCTCGATACGATGGGCGGAGGAAATCTTTCCTTTCAAGTCCACCCCACCACCGAGTTTGTGCAGGAACATTTCGGCATTCACTACACGCAGGACGAAAGCTATTATATGCTGGATGCCGGGGATAATGCGGTGGTTTACCTCGGTCGTAAAAACGAAGCTAATTTCTGCGAGATGATCACCGCGCTCGAGTCCGCGCAACGCGGCGAAAGCACATTCCCCGATGAGAAATTCGTGGCCCAATGGCCTGCCAAAAAACACGATCATTTTTTGATTCCAGCCGGGACGCTCCACTGCTCCGGCGCCAACGGCATGGTTCTGGAAATCTCCGCCACGCCGTACATCTTCACCTTCAAGCTCTGGGACTGGGGCCGCATGGGGCTCGATGGACTTCCGCGTCCGGTGAATATCGAGCGCGGCAGACAGGTCATCGATTGGTCTCGCGATGAGGAGTACGCCCGCAAGCGCTTAATCAATCAGTTCACTCCGATGGCCGCCGGAGATGGTTGGCGCGAGGAGCGCACCGGCCTGCATGAGGCGGAATTTATCGAAACGCGACGTCACTGGTTTAACAAGACCGTACAGCACCAAACCGGCGGGCAACATTCCGGCGGTGTACACGTGCTCAATCTCGTGCAAGGGGATGAAGCAGTGATCGAGAGTCCCACCGGCGCTTTCGAACCCTTTCTGGTACATTACGCGGAGACTTTCATTGTCCCCGCTGCCGTGGGGGCCTACACGATTCGCCCCACCAACGCCTCTACCCAAACCGAATGTGCAACGATGAAAGCCTTTGTGCGCACTCGACCTTGAAGCCTCGCCCAGTGCCCTGTGAAAAATCAGGCCTGAGCTCGCTCTTTTTTCAAGGGCTCACGAATCTCCGTGAGCAAAAAATGTCCGGTGATGATTGCGCCGTAGTGACGGGCGGCATTTGCCAGCTTCATGATCAGAAGGAGACAGAGTCGGACTCCTCAAAAAAAACGTCAAGCGAGCCGCACACGTGGCCCTCTTTCCTTAGCGCTCTTCTTCGACTGTAGTCACCGTGGAACCATCGCGACTGACCGTTGTTCGCCGCACGATCCTTCGGTGCGCATATCCGGTTTCACCCAAGAGTCCAGCTATGCCCAAGACGACATAGAGCCAAAACCAGATATTCGAAATGCCCATGTCCGTATAGATATAGAAAGCGATGAGAAAACGAGGGAAAATGAGCCAGAGAACAAAATTGACGATATCCGAAAGAGGATTGGGCGGGTAGGCTCCTAAGCCCATCCACGCCAAAAAAAGCGCCAGACGCGGAAGAAGCAATCCTAGCAGTAAAATCCAAGGCTCAATGTTTCCGGTTTGAAAAAAGGCATTCTCGATCATTAATCCCTCCGCCTTTTCACCGCGCAACTGCTGTACCAATTCCGCACACTACGGATAAACTCTTGATAATCAGCTCGTCACTTCTCACAAATGTTGAAACAGATCCAGCTCACCGTGCATTTCGCAGATTTTCAATCTGCGGACAGGAATTACCGCAGCTCACGACGAAAGCGGCCTGGCGTCTGTCCTGTCTGCTTGTGAAATAAGCGCGTAAAGTAGCCCGGATCGCGAAAGCCAGATTGATAAGCCACTTCGGCAATGGTGATGCGCGGCTGGCGCAATAAGGACTTCGCCCGTTCGAGCCGTTGCGCATTCAAGTAGGCCACCGGAGAAAGTCCAAACGTTTTGCGGAACAATCGGCAGACATGCGGGTAGCTGTATCCAAGCGATTCCAGTAACGCCACAACGCTGAGGTCAGACCGCCGCCCTTCCTGATCCAGCGTTTCCTTCGCCGCATAGGCCAATTGCGTCACGCGATCCGGTCGCGCTCCTCTTCGCGAGGATGGGTAAAGAAGCTGAATCAGCAACTCCAACAAGGCACTCCGGCTCAAGGCGCGATGAAAGGCTTCCTGAGTCTGCCACCGCAGAAAAATCGTCTCCACCAAAGCCGGCACCGCGCCATCCACCGCATACTGACCTGTCAGGAAACGGAAAGGGACAAACGGGGGTTTAGACACCAGCCAGCGACGTACAGGCCGCTTGGGATAATAACTGCACAAGGGTCGACGCACTGCATGTCCGGTAGAAATCCAGTCAAAGTGAATGCAGGAACGAAACACCGATCCCGCCTTTGCCATGGTCACATGCTTCGTATCGGGAGGAATGATGGCAAAGGTTCCCGGCGTCATTTCCCAGCGACGATCTTCCACCTCCAGCACCGCCTTGCCTTTCGAGAGCAATACCAGCTCATGATCATAGAGATACCGGGCAGGCTCCACAAAATGACCAGGCCAGGAGCCACGCCAAAGGGTATTGGGCTGGGGGGAAATCCGATCGAGCCACATCAGCTTTATTTAATTCAGAATCGCTCAAAACAACAGGTTAAAATTCTTCCAGAAATATCATTTTTGTCTTATTTACGATTTCTATCTGTCATCGCGATGATCAATCCATGACCGAATGCTTTTTAGCAGAATCATCCCAATTACAGGATCAAGCCGATACGTCTCTCAATCCGTGGTCTCATCGCCACTACAGCCGGCTGCTTGTGGATATGCATATCCCCGATTGGGATCCGCGATTCTTCTCCAAGCTTGATGGAAAACACTTCGCTGAGACCGTGGCCAAGAGCCGGAGTGGCTCCCTCATGCTTTATTGCAACTCCCATGTCGGCCTCGCTTTATATCCCTCTAAAATCGGGCCCGTTCACCGCGCCATCGGCTCCGGCGACTTTGTCAAAGAGGTCTTGAACTGTACTCGAAAGCAGGGAGGCTCCGTGGTGGCGTATTACAGTGCCGTCTATAATAATGTGGCCTTTCTCGATCATCCCGACTGGCGGATCGTGCCACCGACCGGTCCTTCGACCTATGAACACAGTCGTTACGGCACCTGCTGTCCGAATTCGCCTTATCGAAATTTCGCCATCGCACAGACGGAGGAAATTTGCCGCACCTATGCTTTTGATGGAATTTTTTTCGACATGCTGTTCTGGCCCTATCTGTGCTATTGCCCGCATTGTCAGGCCCGCTTTCAACAGGAGGAAGGCCACTCCTTGCCGCGAGTCACCGATTGGCATGATCCGGTCTGGATGGCGTTTCAGCGGGCGCGCGAGCGGTGGATGAGTGAATTGGCGGGCGAGCTCACCGCCGCTGTGCGTCGGTCGCGGCCTTCGATGACGGTGACGCATCAGATGAGCCCCGTTCTGCATGATTGGCGCGTGGCGATGCCCTATTCCATTACCGATCACTGCGACTACGCCAGTGGCGATTTCTACGGGCCTCCTGTCCAGCAAAGCGTAGTTTGCAAAATTTTCGAGACACTCAGCCGCAGCAAGCCTTTTGAATTCATGACCTCGCGCTGCACCAATCTGCGGGATCACGTAACGACGAAGAGCCTTTCGCAGATGGAAATGCATGCCTTCCTCGCGCCTGCCCACGCGGCTGCATTCATGTTCATCGATGCCATCGATCCCACCGGCACTCTGAACCCGGCTGTGTACGATCGCATCGGATTCCTCTTTTCCAAAATGAAGCCGTACGAAAAGTTCCTCGGCGGCGAACTAACCGCAGACGTGGCAATCTATGTCAGCGCCGAATCCCGTTTTGATTTCCGCGATACAGGCGACGTGGCCAGATCTTCCGAACGCTCCGACAACATGGCCACCCTCTTTGCCGGAGCACACATGACCGCCGTGATGGGAGCAGCGCAAAGTCTGCAAGAAAGTCACGTTCCCTATGCGATTCTCACCCAGCGCACTCTCTCCCGGCTCAGTCGTTATCGCGCTGTTGTACTGCCGAATGTACTCGTGATGTCGGATGAGGAGATCGCAGCCTTCCGCGAGTACGTGGAGAAGGGAGGTCATCTGTATGCGAGTGGGTATTCCAGTCTTGTCGCGGAAACGGGACTACGACGCCCGGATTTCGGACTGGCGGACGTCTTCGGTGTGTCCGCCAGTGAAGACATGCAACACACCCTCGCCTTCCTCACTCCGCGCGATAGCTGGCTCAGCAAACCGATGACGCCGCAAACGCAATTAATACACCGCGCCGGGTGGATCTCCATTCACAATCGCACTGCCACAGTCCTAGCCGACCTGATGCAGCCGTGGCATCCCGAAAATAAAGGCACGGTTCTGCGTCCTTCCTTTGCCAGCATCCATAGCACGCCCCCTGCTCTGGAGGCGACCTGTCCGGCCATCACACGTCAGACCTATGGCCAAGGTATCGCCTATTATTCCGCGGCGCCCCTCGAAGCGGAATTTTCGCGCGTCAATCGCGCCGTCGTCGCGAGCCTCATTCGCGAGTTGCTCGGCAAACCTCTCACCGTGGAAGCGGAAGCACCGGTTTTCGTCGAAATCACCGTCTTTCACAAAGCGGAGCAAAACCGGCTCAACATCAGCCTGATCTCCCTGCGGCAGGAGGAAGAACCCATTCCCTGCTCCGGCAGCGTGACGGTGCGACTCGACTCCACGAAACGGTTCGTCGCCCTGCGCGCGCTCCCTTCACTCCAAGAGGTGCCCGTTCGTTCGAAAGCAGACGGCATCGAATTCGACTTTCACGATTTCCAGATTTTTTCCATGTACGAACTTGAATATCAAAATCACTAACTCCCCTCATTTATGAACGCCCATTCCCTCGCCCATCTCGCTCTCGAACAAGGACGCGGCATTGTCCGCCTCGCTCCCACTTGGGTCCCCCGCTTTTATTGCGTGCCGGGACGCCGCATCAAGCTGCATCCAGACGACTACTACGCCCTCGGCAGCAGTCGCGGCGGCTTCGACGAACGCTGGCTGTCCTCGACAACACCCGCCGACAATGGCCCACTCACTGCCCCGCATGAAGGCCTGAGCTTCATCGTCGTCGAAGACGGAGGTCATACACAAAAAATCCTGCTGCGCGATGCGATTGAGGAATTGAAAGGCGCACTCATTGGTGATCGGATTTGGATGGAACATCGTTGCTGGCCGATGTATTCGAAATTCTTCGATAACATGGGCGCGCTACCGCATCACGTGCATCATCAGGACAAACACGCAAAACTTGTCGGCCAGAATGGAAAACCGGAATCGTATTATTTCTCTCCGCAGATGAACAATCACGGTGGCGATTTCCCCTATACGTTCTTCGGCATCGAGCCCGGTACCACACGGGAAACCCTGCGCGAAGCACTCGTCAATTTCACCAAGGGCGACAACAAAATCACCAATCTTTCCCGCGCCTATCGCCTTGAACCCGGCACCGGATGGGACGTACCTCCCGGAATCCTGCATGCTCCGGGCAGCTTCTGCACCTACGAGCCACAGCGGAATTCCGACGTCTACGCGATGTATCAATCCCTCGTCGGCAACCAACTCGTGCAGGAAGAGTTGCTCTGGAAGGATTGTCCGCCTGAGCACAAGGGCGATTTCGATTATCTCATCGACGTACTGGACTGGGACGCCAATGTGGACCCGAATTTCGTCGATCACCATTTCATGCGGCCCCACCCGGTGAAGCCGCTCAATGAAATGAAGGGCTATGTCGATCGTTGGATCTGCTATAAATCCAAGTACTACAGCGCAAAGGAACTCTCTGTGCTACCTGGCCACACCGTCACCATCACCGATGCCGCCGCCTACGGCTTCATTGTCGTGCAGGGGCACGGCTCTGTCGGAACGTGGCAGGTCGAATCACCCGCACTGATTCACTATGGCCAATTAACCTCGGACGAATTCTTTGTCAGCGAAGCGGCCGCACGCGAAGGCGTGGTCATCACAAATCCGTCAGCCACGGACCCGCTCGTGTTGCTCAGACATTTCGGCCCCGGCAATCCGGATTTGAAAGTGTAGCCGTCTCGCCCCCGGATCAACTCCCACCTTCCGGCTCTGTCGTCAGAGCAGGAAAGAGCAAAAATGATCTACGGAAGTGGCACCAGTTCCTGATCGAACTGCGATTGGAGCACCTTGAGTTTCGCCAAGTCCGGGCCGCCCGATCCAAACAAATCCGCCAGCTTCCGGAAATAGGCATCTTGCCCACCCGCCGGACTGAACAGGATGATTAGCCGCGCTTGGCCAGGGCCATGATTCTTAAATCCGTGATGCACTCCCTTTGGAGCAAACGCCACGGATCCCGGCCCGCGTACATACGACTTGCCGTCGATCGTAAACTCGAGTTCTCCCTCGATCACACACAAGGTTTCATCCATTGTGCGGTGAATGTGGTAATCCACCGTGCCCGGCGCAAAAGTCACATCATACAGCTCAAATGTCCCGCCCGTCTGATCACCTGTCAGTCTCGCCACAATATGGAAAGGACCCGCATTAAACACTTCTCCGTCATTCGGACTCGCCGCCAAAGGTTGAATTTTAGGCATATGGGAATAGAACATGGCACAACTTTACGAGTGCGCAACAGGCTCATGCGCCGCGAAGCACCACCGCGTTTTCACCAAGGACAACTATGGAATCGAGGGCTGTTGAGCGAGAATCAAGTGAGCAAAAATGTCTGTGCCAAGCGAATAGGCGCTTGTCTGCGTCAGGAGTGGACCAAAAAGGAAATACGACTCGGCCCACATCGCATATGGATTCGCCGTGCCGGTCTGAGTGGCGTCAGCGCGGAGAAGATCCTTCCAGCGCTGAATCGCTCCTTCAATGTGCGGACCATACACCTGAAGGCTGATGATTGTCGACATCGTGATCGCAGTGGAATTGGAATTCTTCAGCAGAAAATAGTTATCGACGATCAGGTTATTAGCCGCGAGACAGGCGCTCATCTGCATGGGTCCCAGAATCGTCTCTGGATCAAAGTTGACATACGATTCTGGTGAAACGACACCGCGTCGCTTCAGCGCCGCCATGGATGCCGCCGAATCTTTCCGGTAGGAAGCCATCAGATCTTTCACGATGCGCGCCCGGTCAATACGCAGCGCCAGGAATGTTCGATCCAGCAGTGGCAGAGTTTCGCGCGCCACAAATGATTTCGATGCACCGGAATTCTTTTGTTTGAGGCGCTCGATGAAATAATCCGACGAAGCGACATCATCCGCAACCACGAGGTAGACCCCCGTTGGAGTGGAAAGGGATGCAAGCTTTGGCATGCTGGTCTTCTCGCGAAGCGCCTGGATGAGCGCTTGCACTTTGGCCTCCGGCGGCAAGAGAATAACCCATGCACTACGCGGACCATTGGGAGCATGATCCAGTAAAAACGTAGCCGGCAGCGGCTGATCTGCGCTTTTCGGTGGGAGTTGGAGCGAGGCGATCCAGGATGCGCTTTTCCTGGAAAAAACCAGTTCGGTAAACAGGGGTGTTTGAAGCAGCTGATTTATTTTTGTCTGAATGGCAAAATGAAACACCGTGTCCGGACCAGACAATGCCATCGGATCCTTCAGTGGAACCAGCAGGCGCGCTGCTTCGGCGGCAGTCTTGGGCTGCAGGGTCACCACAAAGCGGTCGAACGATTTCCGGTCGGCAAACCCGGTATTCCAGCTCCATGAAAGTGCGGTGGCCCCACTGAATCGCGTGCGAAGCAACTCTGCTTGCGCCTGCAATCCGGTAGATTGCGCCACCTGCGCCATACGGTCCAGACGACTGAAGTAGAGCAAGAGCGGTGTCGCGGCATGAGCACCAAAATTTTCTTTCCACGTCGTCGTACTTGAGAGCGAATCCGCATCGGCTTTCCCCAGACGAATGACCTGCACGGCATGCGCCATGGCAGCGGTGTCTGTGCCAATCAACAACCAACCATTTCCTGCAGCGAGTTGAAAACCGCCCACTCCGGGAATAGTGGTAGTCGTCAACGTAATGGGCCCCGAGGTTGTGGATGACCATTTGAGTGTGGGAATTTTCTTGAGCGTCGCCGCCTGTAACTCCGCAAGCGCCACATCCGGTTTGGCCATCTGGCCTCCCGACAAAAACAGCATGCCCTGTTTCGGCGCAGGAGTAAAAGCCGTGAAGAGGTGATTGGGCGTCATGGCATACAGCGTGCCAGCAAAATCAATCGCGAGAGGTGGCGCGGGTAATACCGGCTTGGGGTTGATCAAAGGAGACCCAGCAATGGCACGGACAGCATCCCCTACCAGAGGATGCGCGCTGATGGAGTTGTGTGCGTAAAAAAAGTTCTGGTTGAACTCCGCAACGGATGGTGTCTCAGAATAAAAAATCGTGTTCGCCGGAGCGAGATCAGCACCCGCATACAAGCCGGCATGAGGAGCTCCCGTCAGTGGGTGCGTGAGAAGGAGTAGAAACGCCCAAATCGAGAAAATGAAGCGGAGCATGGGGACATTTTTGGCAGTTCGCTGCCACAGCTCAAGATTAATCGGCCTGATAGGTCTTGTAATAATACCTAATACACTCGATATAGCGTCACACTCTGGTGGCGTGGGGAGGTCGCGTATTGAAACCAATACGCGACCGACGAACAACAAGAGTCGCCGTCAAATCCCAGACGGCGCTTCCTCGTAACTGGCTCTTAGAGATCCCAACTCGATCCGCGAGCCATAAAGTTGCCGCCCTGATTCATCAGCGCTCCCCGTTGGAAGATGAGCTGACCTCCCCTTCCGTTGACGTAGCGACTGTCGAGATTCGACTGGTACCAGACGATGGCGCGTTGGAACGCATCATACGAATTGAACAGGCTGTTCAATTCGTCGAGGTTATAGACGACTGGGTCCACCGGAACTGGAGGTGCCGGATTGATCGGTTCGATGGGCAGGTTCTGCCACGCGAAGAAGGGGTAGCCCTTGTTCTTGCCAGTGTCACCGACGATGTAGTTAGTCCAGATGGTCGTGAAGTCCCATCCCTGGGCGGTGAAGGTGCTCTTCTCGCGCATATAGAGCGTCGGCGTCTTGGCGATGCCCGTCGCGCTGCCAGATCCCACCGCATTGGTCTTGCCGGAGGATTGGAAGTCCCAGAAGCTGCTGCTGACGGTACCGGTATTATACCCGGCAAAGCCGCCCACAACAGTGCTTCCGGTTACCGTGCCGACGCTGTAGGCGTTCTGGATGGTGCCTGAGTTGGAACCGACAAATCCGCCAACCGTGCCACTGGCACTCACCGCGCCCATGGCATAAGCGTCGGAGATGATCGCGCCCCAGATGTTGGCACCAGCAAAGCCGCCCACATGGGTTGCTCCGGTGACGGAACCGGTGGCGTAGGCTTGGGAGATGGTCGCACTCGATTTGTTCACGCCGATCAGGCCGCCCACATAGTCCGCCTGAGTTTCGACGGCTCCGGTCGCGCCGCTCTTTTCTATACTGCCGCCATTATTCAAACCGACCAGTCCACCCACCGCCGATCCCGAACCGCTGCTAACCTTGCCTGCGGCGAAGGAACTGCTGATGGTGCTGACTTCATTGAGACCAACCAAGCCGCCAATGGCCATGACATCGCTGAGTGCGCCGATCACGGCACCACTGACTGAAGAGTTGGTAATCCGGCTGGCCGTCATCGCCCGTCCCACCAGGCCGCCGACGTTGGTTTTTCCAGATACGGTCCCTGTAGAGGAGCTCTGGTCAACCGTGGAAGCAAAGAGGAGACCAGCAAGGCCACCAACATCGATTTGGCCGTCAACCGATCCCGTATTCTGGCTCAACGAGATACTGGCGTTTTCAACCTGTCCCGCTATACCGCCCACGCTGTTCGCGCCTATGATGACTCCCGCATTGGTCAGATTGCGGAGGGTGCCGTTAATAATTTGACCAGCAATACCACCCACTGAGGCATAACCGCTGACGGTACCGGTATTGAAGAGATCCCGGAGCGTGGTGCTTTTCGCCGAACCAACGATGCCACCGATATACGATGAATTCGTCTCCGTTCCCATGACAATCGCGGAGTTCGTGCTGTTAAGAATCGAGCCGCGGTTCAGGCTGAGGCCCGCCACACCACCGACATAATGAGCTCCGGCCACCTTGGCCTTGTTGGTGACGTTGTCGAGCGTGCCGCCATCATTGACGCCGGCAATGCCGCCCACATAGGAACCCGTTCCAACGATACGAGCCGCATTAGTGCTGTTGGTGATGCTGCCGGTGTTTTCACCCGCAATACCACCCACCCGATCGACGCCGTCCACCGTTTCCCGATTGCGGCTCAGGTTGATCGTACCCGAATTCAAGCCCGCGATGCCACCCGTGTAACTACCGGTGCCGGTTACCACGCCTTTATTCGTCACATCCACAATCTCGTTCTGATTTTCCCCAGCCACTCCGCCCACCTTGGACGATCCGGTGATCGCGCCGAGATTCGTGCTGTTGGTGATGGTTCCCGCCGCTTGATTGAGACCGGCAATGCCACCGACAAGCGTGCTGCCGGTCACCGTGCCGTCATTATAACCGTCGCGAATGGTTCCGTTGTTGGATCCGACGATGCCGCCCACATAAGAGCTGCCGACAAGGCCCACCACGCTGCCACTGTTGGTGCTGGAAATAATCTTGCTGTTCTTGCTCGCACCCGCCACACCGCCCACATAGGTCGATCCCGTGATGACCGCTGTCGATCGGTTGATGGAATCGGTGAGGCGGCTGTTGGAATAGATATCACCAACCAGACCGCCAACATATTGCGTACCAGTCACGTTCGCCGCATTGGTGCTGGATGAGATCGTGCTCGTCACGACGCGTCCGGCCAAACCACCGATATAATCGACGCCACTGACCGCGCCGAAATTCTGGCTGGAGGTAATCGTACCGTCCACCAGCCAACCGACCAAACCACCGACATTATTGCCGGTTCCAGTGACCGTGCCGCTGTTACTGCTGGAGCGGATCTCGGTATTGGCTTCCGCATGACCGATCAAACCGCCCACGCGGTTCTTGCCATTGACGACCGCCGCATTGGAGCTATTCACGACGCTGCCGCCGTTATTCCAGCCAATGAGACCGCCCGTATTGTTGCGACCTGTAACGGTTCCAGTAGAAGCATTCACCACCGAGGTGATAGGCGTGCTGTTGGTGTTCATCCCGGCGATGCCGCCGACATAGTCCACACCGCTGACCGTTCCAGAATTGGAACTATTAATGATCGAGCTCGCTTCATTCCAACCCACCAAACCGCCCGCATAGCTGCCGGAGGCTGTAACCGCACCGGTATTGCCGCTGAGCTGGACGGATGATTGGGAAGCCATGCCCACAAGGCCGCCGACATAACTTGTACCATTGACCACTCCCTGGTTCTGACTGCCGCTCAGGGTAGAATTGCCATAGAGATAGCCGACGATACCGCCAGCGTAGCTGCCCGTGGCCGTCACCGTTCCGCTGTTGCTGCTGGTATCCACAGTGGAATTGTTGCCATTCCCAATCAAACCGCCGATATAGTTAGCACCACTGACGCTGCCCGTGTTGTAGGAACCGTAGAGATATCCGCCCCCGAAGGAACCGACGATACCGCCGACATAATCAGTCGTGCCCGATACCTGACCTGAATTCACGCTTAGGCTGATTGTGCTGGAACTGGCCCCTCCGACGATACCACCCACGGTACCGGAACCGCTGACTGAGCCGCTGTTGCTGACGCTCTTCAGCGTGCTACTGGACATACTGCCCACCACACCACCCACACTACTTCCTGTTGCCTGAACGCTGCCGCCCTGATTGGAGCTGTTTTCGATCCAGGCGGCTTGGGCAAATCCTGCTAGTCCACCGACGTTGGAAGTGCCCCGGACGGAACCCGTATTGATCGCGCCACTGATGGAACCATTTTGGAAGAATCCGGCAATACCACCCGCGATCTGACCAGTGGCCGTAATCTTGCCGCTGTTCGACGATTGGCTGATGTTGCCATTTCGACTTAAGCCCACAACGCCGCCGACGTTATCCACGCCGCTGACATCGGCCAAATTCACCAAGTCCGTCAAATTCGCACCGTCATTGAAACCGATCACACCGCCACTAACAGAGCCGGTCGAGGAAACCACTCCTGCATTGGTCGTGGAACTGACCGATCCTTTATTGTAGCCAACGGCTCCGCCGACGTAGTTCGAACCCACCGTAACAATCGTTCCGGAAGCCGAATTGGCGCTCTGGCGCAAGGACCCGCTCTCCTCCTGATAACCAATGAGTCCGCCGACATTGTTCGCGCCCGTGACGGTGAGTGCGGCGTTATTGAAGGAGCTTGAAACGACTCCAGAAAGGTTGTGTCCTACCAAGCCACCGATGGAAGTTCCGCCCGTCGCGGTCAAGGCCGCAAGATTGGCGCTATTAGTGACTGTGCCCCCATTATTGTAGCCCACCACGCCACCGATCTTATTCGACTGGGTGACGCTGATCGTCCCGGAGTTGGTACTGTTCTCGACCCGTCCACTGTTATAGCCCGCGATGCCGCCCGCAGAATCGACTCCCGTCAACAGCAGGGAGGAAGAGTTCACACTGGAAGAAATCGTACCGGTATTATATCCGACAACGCCGCCCGCATAGTTCGTCGAAGCCGTAACTGTAGCGCCCGCATTGGCGGCGCTACGAATGAAACCACTATTGTATCCCGCAATACCGCCCACCGCACTGGCGCCGTAAACATTGGCGTAATTATAATTCGATATACTGCCAAGCGAGCCGCTGAGCGTGCCGGTATTGTAACCAATTAAACCGCCCGCATAGGTCGTCCCGACGATGTACGAGGCCGTGTTGGTCGCCGTGGAAATCACGCCACCATTCCAACCCGCGATACCACCAATATACGAGGATCCGGTGACCGTGCCGAAATTGAAACTATAAGTCACCGTGCCCGTATTCCAACCAATCAAACCGCCGACATAGGTGGACCCGGAGAGCCCGACTACAGAACCAGAATTCGTCACACTGCCAACAGTTCCGCCATTATTACCGACAATGCCGCCGATATAGGTGGACCCCGTAACGGTGGCACTATTGACACTGCCGGACAGCGTACCGGAGTTGTAGCCAACCCCACCGCCGACATAATTTGATCCCTTTACAGCCCCTGAATTCACCACGCTGCTGAGCGTACCCGAATTTTCGCCCGCGATACCGCCAATATAGGTCGAACCCGTGACCGTGGCCGCATTCGAACTATTGGCAATCGTGCCCTGATTATAGCCAACCAAACCACCGGCATCCATGGAGCCGCTGACCGATCCGCTGAGTATGGCACTGTTGGAGATTGTCCCCGTCGAATACCCGGCGATGCCACCTGTATACCCCGACGAATAACCCGAGATGGAAACCGCACTCAGCTGCAAATTGCTGACCGTGCCTGTCAGATAGCCAAATAAACCGGAATAGGACGACGCGCTCCGACCCTTGACGATGAGACCACTGATCGAATAGCTGTTGCCATTGAAAGAGCCGCTGAATTTATTGGCCGTGCTGCTGTAATCACCAATAGGCGAAAAACCGGTGGCGATATTCCACATGCCCGCAGACCGGGTCAATTCATCGAGGCTGATGTTCGTACCGAGCGTGTAACTACTGCCGAGCGCGTAGCTGGCGAGCTGGAGCTGGTGCGCGTTGACGATCTTGCTCGACCATTCCGAAATCAGGAACGGACGGGTCGAACCCTGGATCATGAACCACTTGCTATCGGAGGTCTTGTAGTAATTCCCCGAGATTTGCACCCATGAGCCGAGATTGCCATAGCTGGCCTTATCGTAGGCCGTCGAACTGGTCACGCTGTTGACGTTGTTACTGGTGCCATTATTCGTGCCGTAGGCCGAGGATTTTCCGGTCGTGGTGCTGTCCCAGTACGAGTTCTTAACCGTGGAGTAGTTGGAATTGTAACCAACCAAGCCGCCCACATTACTGTTACCGACGACTGCCCCCGTGGCAAAAACACCACTGACCGTACCCCGGCTCAGCAAGGCTGAGTCATTGTACCCGAGCAAGCCACCGACGTAGGAATTACCCGTGACCGGAGCCAGCGAATACGAATCCTTGATCGTAGCGCGGTAATTGTAACCAACCAGCCCACCGACATAATTATTCCCCGCTACAGAGCCATTCGCATAAGACTCAGAGATCGTACCCGAGTTGTAACCAACCAGCCCACCGACATTGTTACCCGTGGAACTGACCGTCACCGTGGCATACGATTTAGCGAGGTCGCCATTATTATAGCCGATCAAACCACCGACGGAGCCCGTGCCGGTGACCCGTCCGGTGACATACACCCCGCTGACGGAACCGTTACTGTAGCCCGCAATGCCGCCGACCAGCGTCTTGCCCGTGATGGAAGCGTTCGTCAGTCCAACATTCTTGACCGTACCAGTACTTAAACCCGTGGCAATATAAGCGAACAACCCCACGTAATCTTCCGAAGCACGATTTATTGTAAGACCCTCAACCGTATACCCCGCACCATCAAAAGTACCAAGAAAGCGGGAACCGATCGTGCTGCTGCCGATTGGATCGAAACCTTTGCCGCCGTTCCAGTACATCGTGCCGCGCCCATCGATGTTATTTACCAATACAAAATTCTGGTCGATAAGCGTCCCATTGATTCCCTGCAATCCGTAGATGTCGGTAATCTTGTACGGATTGGAACTACTGCCACTACCACCAAGGGCACGCAAGAAGCTTGCGCTCGAACCTATCTGAAAATCACGCGCGTAAAAGGACGGCAAAGAGGAACCGTTCTGCACCCAGTTTCCCGAAGAAAGCTTAAACGTACCGACGTTGATGGCGCGATTGCCGTTGATCGTTTGATCTGTTCCCAAGAGATTTTTGGCCTGGAGATCCAGCGTTCCATTCGTGGCGGTGATATCACCGTTGAGCGTGATACTGCCCAAGCAAGTGAGCGTGAGCGTTGCCGAACTCGTCCATGTCAGATTTTCCGTCAAACGAATGGCTGACGTCGCGAACTCCTTGACGTTCGTTCCAACGTTTAGTGAATTCTGCAACGTGGAAATGGCCACGTCTGTAGTACCCAAAATGCCATTATCCAACTCCAGCGGATCGAGGAACCATTCGCCGCCCTCACCCGTGTAAATCGTTCCCGAAATCTGCAGCGCATCGCCGCTCGTCTCGATGTAGCCACCCTTGTCGTCGACGTTCTTCGCGGTGATCGTACCCGTGTTCTTCGTCGTGCCGGAACCTATCAACAATACACGCCCCTTTAGCGTACTCGTGCCAATAGCGCGGATGGTGCCGCCGTTATTGATTGCCAAGGCATAGGCATTGCCGCCCGCTGCTTTGAGTTCGACTTGGGCCGCCGTGATCGCACCTGTATTGCTCACCGAACCGCTGCTCGTCGTGGCAATGAAAAGGCGCTCGTCACCTTCCTGCTGCAAAATCACATTCTTCGCGCCTGCCAAACCGACCACGCCGTGGGGAGCGTCGATCGTGCCTTCGTTGACCACCTGCGCCGCCATCATATAGACGTTGCCGCCGATGGCGTTGATCTTACCGCGATTGATTACAGATGCATTCGAGTCACCGACAAAATTCAGTTTCCCTCCCGACATGAACTGGTTGTTGTCCACATCCAGTGTCGACATGATGATGTTCGACGCGTTGATCACGCCCGTGGGTCCAATCACGATGCCGTTGGGATTGACGAGAAAAATCTGTCCATTGCCCTGCAGCGTCCCGTAAATCTCCGACAGACTTCCGCCCGTCACCCGGTTCAGCACCGCGCTGCTGGCTCCGGGTTGCAGGAACTTCGTCAGCTCTCCGTGGGCAATCGAGAATGACTGCCAGTTGGTGATCATGTACTGGCTATTCTGCGTCACCGTGACCGTATTGCCGCTCGCGCTAATCGATCCGCTGCCCGCGATAATCGTCCCGTCCGTAGGGTTGGCATAAACCAATGCCGGGCTCAACTGCCAAAACATCATCAATAAAAGTAAAATGGAATTTGCAATACGATGCGACAAACTATCCATGCGCCGAAATGGCGTTTCCTGCTGTTTCATTTAGCCCCCCCACTTGAGTTATTATGCAGATTAATTTTTCTTCACCAAAGGAGTCGAATATACCCTTCTCCATGGCTTCACCAAGCAATTACGTATCTACAACTCAGTTATTACCCCTTATAAGATGATGAAAAAAAATCTTATATATGGATTCTCTACGATCGAAATAACAGGTTCTGTCTTTTTCTATACTTAAAAGTGTACTTATTAAGTATAGGAAGTGCGCTCAATTATCGACCGGATTCCCTCTTTGCATGACGCGCGAGGCGCAGTATCACGCTGGGAAACGTGACGTCTCGCCTAAGAGCCAGTCTACGATCTTTTCGGAAACAGGCTCTTAGAAAATCAACGGACAAGCGGCGTGCCACTTGTCCGTATCGAGTTCACCATTGGGCTTGGCAAAATCGGATTTGCGAGCGGCGTCGAAGAGGTGCGCACGCTTGATGTTGGCAACGAGCTCAATGGTGCTGTTAACCTCGACCTTGAGTTGCACCTGCGAGCGGGAGATGAGACTGTGCGCCCCAGTGGTGAGGTAGAGGTAAGTCTCGGCCCCCATCGGTTCGATGACTTCCACGGTGACGCTGAAGGTGTGGCCGGGATCGGAGTTGGCGACGTAGAGGCGGTCCTGCAGATCTTCCGGGCGAATGCCGAAGATAACGGAACGACCGAGGTACGCATCGGCCTTGCGGGCTTGTTCAGGTTCAAGTTTCAGCAGGGCACCATTGGCCGCGCTGTCTTCCGCGAAGTAGAGATCGCCGCTTTTTTCTACTATGGTGCCATTGAGGAAATTCATGGCGGGACTACCGATGAATCCGGCGACGAAGGCGTTGGCGGGGTTGTTGTAGATTTCGAGCGGAGCCGCCTGTTGCTGAATGACGCCGTCTTTCATCACGACGATACGGTCGCCCATGGTCATGGCTTCGACCTGATCATGCGTGACGTAGATCATGGTGGTGGCGAGGCGGGTGTGGAGCTTGGAAATTTCGGTGCGCATCTGGACGCGCATTTTCGCGTCGAGATTGGAGAGCGGTTCGTCGAAGAGGAAGACCTTGGGCTTGCGCACGATGGCGCGACCCACGGCGACGCGCTGACGCTGGCCGCCGGAGAGGGCCTTGGGTTTGCGCTCCAGCATGTCGTCGGTGAGGCCGAGAATAGCGGCGGCGTCGCGGACGCGTTTGTCGATTTCCGCCTTGGGGAATTTGCGCAGCTCGAGCCCGAACGCCATGTTCTTGTAGACGGTCATGTGCGGGTAGAGCGCGTAGTTCTGGAAGACCATGGCGATATCGCGGTCCTTGGGCGGGACGTCGTTGACACGAACATCGTCGATGAAGATATCGCCCTTGGTGATGTCTTCGAGGCCGGCGATCATGCGCAGAGTGGTGGATTTGCCGCAACCGGAGGGGCCGACGAGGACGACGAATTCGCGGTCCTGGATGACGAGATTCGCGTTGTCGACGGCAGTAACTTCTCTGCCCTTTTCGCCCGAATAAATTTTGTACAGGTTTTCAATGACGACTTTCGCCATGAGTGGAATCCTTCGTTTGTCGTTGCAGCCTTTCGTTCACCGGAAGGGTCTCGGTTGCCCGCATAGTCATACTCCGCGCGGTCGGGCTGGCCACGTGGAAGATCAATGCGGGAAGCGTATCGGGCCGGGGACGCGGGCTCCAACACTTTTTTGCGTTGCCGAGTCAGCTTAGGAATTTAATAGAGAGAACTGCGCGCGGAACGTGGCGGTGCGGGTGCGACCGCGCACAAGCACGACACCGAGGGGACGACCTTCGGCATTGCCGGGGGCTTCGGCCCAGTTCCCGGAAAAGCCTTCGGGCAGAACGAGGGAGAGTCGAACGCCGATGGTTCCCTGCCGCCACGCACCGACGAGGGTGTGGGGAGATGTGGTGAGTCTCTGCAAATTCTGCAACCAGCGATATTCGTCTGTGGCGGGTTCCAGCGTTGCGAGAGGATTTCCTTCCGGCGTGAACAAACCGTCGCCGTGAAAAATCCATTCGATGCGTCGCTCAGTGTCGAGCGTCACGCTGTACTCGTCCTCCCAACCGTCGACGGTGAGGCGCACGGTGCGTTGCAGGCAGGTGTGGTCATAGACCGAGGCCGCCGTGATTTTATCTGGCGCGAAATCGATCAACTGGCCAGTGTGCGCGTGTTGCGGTTGACCTTCCACGACGATGAGGTTGTGGGCGAGGGGTGAGCGCAGCCAGTGGGTGAATTGGGAATCGTAGCCGCTGGTGCCGAGATCGAGACTGCGCCAGCCGGTGTCGGTTTCGATGTCGACGTTGAGCTTGTCCTTGTGATCATGCCAGCCGCCGTCTGCGCCAAAGCGGAGGCCGATGCGAACCTGTTGATTCTTGAGGACGGCGATGCCAGCGTCGCGCAGGACGAACGACGCTTCTTCACAGTTCGTGTTGGCGTCGATTTGCTCCGGACCATACAACAGCGCGGCGGTGGATGCGCGGTGCGCCGCAGCGTGGGTGATGCAAGTAGGAGCCGCCCCCGAACCAATGAGCCGCACGGCACGCGGTTTTTCCGCGCAATAATAGGGTGCGATATCCACCGCTCGATTCAGGCGCGTCCATGCGATTTCCGCGATGTGCGAAAAATCACCGAGTGTAGTGGTAATCCAGCCGTCGGCATAGGCTGGCATGCGACCGTCGCGATAAGCGAGTCGCGCAGGATGGCGGACCGCAAGGATCAGTTTTTCCAGACTGTGCGGATCACGGATCGCGTCGAGCCCGGCGGCTTCCAGATAGGAGAACACCGCGTCGAGCATATAGAAATGATAGGTGATGCTGCTCTCGTGCCAGAAGCCATCTTCATTGAAGCCCTGACGTAGTTGCACCTCCATACCGAATTGAGAATCGCGGCACCACGTTAAGAGTGCTCCGTCGTGCAAAAGTACGGCGCATTCCGCGAGCGCGGCGAGTTTCCAACCATCGTGGTTATGAATGGCGGCGAGTTGGGGCTGGAGAAGATCGACCGCGGCGTGGATCATGGTTTCCACCGCAGCGCGATCGGCGGGAGCGAAGGTCGAAAGGAGTCCGCTCCAGCGCAACGGTCGCAGCAGGGCGACAAGCCAGACAGCTTCGTTCAAGCCGTGCGGCTGCACGCGACCGAGCATGGGCGGACGGTCGCCATGCACCGGATAATCGAGATAATGACGCGCATAGTGGAGCATGATTTCTTCGAACACCGTGCGGGCTTGCTGGGCCGCGTCGCCGGATTCGAGCTGCATCAAAATGACGGCGCGCTCGGCCTGACACGCCGCGGCGTTGTGCATTTGCATGACCCACGCGCCATCCCATGGCTGACCGGTGTGAATTTTACCACAGCGCGGACAGCGATGCTCGTGGGGACGCTGCACATCGAATTGCAGCTTCTCGCCGTCGGCATCGCAGAAATAGGTATGGAATCGGTGCGAGGATTGGTCCGGCGCGGGAATCGCCAGCGCCTGCCGCCACCAATCGAAGTCGGCTCGCAGCGCGCGCAAGACATCGAGGGTCCATGACCGGCGCTGACACTTCAGCCGGACGGAATCCCAAGCGGGAGCCAAAGGAGCAAACGAATGGGACATGAATTCACTCTACGGCTCGGAATCCGACCAGCTACTGCAGAAAACAGCCAAAAAAGTGCACTCCTATGCTATTTTGGCGCCTTTTAGAGATAAATCAGCTAAACCGCTGGCGCCACGCGAGCTCATCGAAACCGACGAGCGCCGCCTTTTCGCCGATCACGAACGGCCGCTTCACAAGATTTCCATTCGATGACAGCAGCTTCAACGCGTCCGCTTGGCTCATCGTGGGGAGCTTTTCGCTGAGTCCCATCGATTTGTAATCGAGCCCCGAGGTGTTGAACAACTTGCGGAGATTACCTTCGTAAGCACCCAACATGGTTTTTAATTCCGCCACCGACGGCGGCGTTTCGCGAATCGGAATTTCCTGAAAGTAGACATGATTCGCGTTCAGGAAGGACACGGCTTTGCGGCAGGTGCCGCAGTTGGCATAGGTATAGACTTTGAGTTGGGGCATGGTGAAATCTCCGCTTCGCTATTTATTAAATAATTTCTTCAGGCCCGCTTCCGATGCTTCGCACACGCCGCATTCGGTGATCAATCCCGTCACCAGACGTGCCGGGGTGACATCGAATCCATAGTTCGACGCCTTCGTCGTGGCTTCCGTGATGGCGACCTCAGCAAGTTCACCTTCGAAATTAAGGCCGCGCACATGCGTCACTTCGCGCGCCTCGCGCTGTTCAATCGGGATTTCCTTCAGCCCATCGCGCAGGCTCCAGTCAATCGTCGAGCTCGGCAACGCCACATAAAACGGCACGCCGTTGTCCTTGGCCGCGAGCGCCTTCAAATACGTGCCAATCTTATTGCACACATCACCACAGGCCGTCGTCCGATCCGTGCCCACGATGCACACATCCACCATCCCATGCTGCATTAGGTGACCCCCGGCATTATCCACGATCAACGTATGCGGCACGCCATGATTCGCCAATTCCCACGCCGTGAGCGATGCCCCCTGGTTGCGCGGCCGCGTCTCATCCACCCACACATGCACCGGCAAACCGCTGTCATGGGCGAGATAAATCGGTGCCAACGCCGTGCCCCAATCCACCGTCGCAATCCAACCCGCATTGCAATGCGTAAGCACATTCACCGGCTCTCCCGGTTTCTTGCGCGAGGCGATTTCCTGCAAAATCTTCAAACCGTGTTCGCCCAGCGAGCGATTGATCTCCACATCCTCGTCGCAAATGCGCGCCGCCTGCGAATAAGCCGTCACCAACCGCTCCTCGCGCGGCAACGGCAGCAACACCTCACGCATCGTCTCCAACGCCCAACGCAAATTCACCGCTGTAGGCCGCGTCTCCAACAACATGGAATGAGCATCCTCGAGCGTCGCATCCGATGCATCCGAACGCATCGCAAGAGCCATGCCATAGGCCGCTGTCGCCCCAATCAGCGGCGCCCCCCGCACCACCATGTCCTTGATCGCCACCGCCGCCTCTTCCACATTGGTAAGCTGCACAATTGAGAAATCATGCGGCAAACGGCGTTGATCAATGACCTCAACCGACCAGCCATCCATCGCCAGCCAGATCGAACGAAACGGAGTCCCTTTTACTTTCATGCGTAAGCGACATCCTTGCGGGTCGCCTGACCCGTCGCAATCCAAATCATGCGCTCCGATACCGAACCCTACAGTCAGCCGTCACCACTCCCAAAACGCCACATTACCGCCTCAGCCCCACCAGCATCCGAGGAAACAGGCCTCTTTCCCTCCCCCAACCCCTAAAACTTTTTACACCGGGCTTGCATTCTTTTGGCCACTATGCTTTCCTTTCAAACCTGCCGTTCACGACCCCATGGAGTAGCGGTTAGCTCACCACCCTTTCACGGTGGTTGCACGGGTTCGAATCCCGTTGGGGTCGCCATTCTTGATAGTCAACAATTTGCGTTGATTTCAGCCCTGAATGCTAACATCCAGTGCTAACAAATGCCTCCGAATTCGCCTGTGTTTTTGGGCGTGCGGCAGTGTCGCCAGATGATGTTTTTTAACGCAGATTTCATCACCCAATCGGACGCGTTATCGCATATCTTCAGGCCAGGCCTTCTATCTTTTCCATATCCTCTCATTTGGGGGTTTTTGAAAAATTTTAAAAAAATTCAGTTCACCTGAGAGAAAACGCCCTTCGCTAGCGAAATAGTCAGCATGAAAGCAAATCATGCTATTTCGCAAAGCGCTGGCGAATGGGACAGCGCTAGTAGACCGGAACCTCTAGGAGCATCGTCTCGTTACCCCGAGTTCTTGCGCCTTCCTAAAGTAGGACATCGTTGTCCGATATCAGGATTATCTCGCACCGGGTTGAATGAACTCATTCTGCCCTGCTTGCTGAATGATTATCGACCACCCGTGCAATCGGTCTGCCTCCGAAAGCGAGGAGCTGCCACAGGCACAAGACTCATCGTTACCGACAGTTTGCTGAACTATCTCCATTCCCAAGCCGACGCACTGCTGCGTGAAGTCGCTTAAATACAAATAGCCTAAACAAATACAACCTACGCCCAAAGAAGGGCGCTCCCAACTAAAACATTACCACTATGACAACAAAAAACACTGTTGCGCATACCGAACCAACTGCACCTCTCACCACTCATGAAGAGGAAATGAAACTCTGCAAGAAACTCTATAAAAAAGCCATGACTAGTTCACGGAATGCGTTGGACCACTGGCTTGAATTTAGCAGCAGGTTTGCCCCCTGCTTCGACCGAATTAAAAAATCCAAGGTCAAATTCCTTGATGAGCACTTCCCCAACCAGAAGCGAACCATTTATCGTGCCTTATTGGTGCACAAGCATGAGGCTGCGGTTCGCGAAAAAATCGCAGCTGGGGATATTGTGGACTTCATGGCGGCCCATCGCTATGCGTCCAAGCTCAAGAAAGAGGCAAAGGCGGCCGCCAAGGGGCAAAACCTCGCGGATGTGGTACCTGAGGAGCCTCAGATCGTGCTCAAGAAAATTGAGTTTTTCGGTACGGATAAGCAGTACTTGGCGCTCCTTTCTTGGGCCAAGAAGAAAAACGTTATCGTGGAGGAAAATTCTCCCCCTGTCGCGAATGCACTTGAGAACGTAACGCCTCTTCCCAAACAGCAACAAGAAGGCGATTCCGATCACCAAGTGGCAGCCTAAAACCACCACAAGGATCGAGTCATCCCGTAAAAGTCGTTCCTGGCTCAGGTCAATAAAATGGCCTGAGCTTTACGGGATCGTCGCGCCCTGAACCCATTCACTGTGATCCTATGAGCTATTTTCCAGCACGTGGAAACAATGCCCAACCATGGGCATCCGTCGTTCTGGACTTTTTGTCAGCGTGACAAAATTTTCATAGCCATCCCATTTCACAGAATTACATCCATCCATAACGAAAGTTTCACTATGTCGACTATAAAATCAACCGCCTCGCTCACCACGCATGAAACGGAGAATGCAATTGCGATCTCCCCGTCCACAAATAGCCCCAGCAGCCCACTGACTTGTCTGCCCCCACTTCAGCACTCACAGGAGCCTGAGGCCTCACTCTTTATTCAAGATCAGATTGCAGATCCCATCCAATCTATAGTTGTCCCGGATATGTCCATCGCCAGCCATATAGCTACAGACCTTGGGACTAATAGCGTGAGTTCAGAAGTTGCCTCTGCCCAAGGGCAGGCTCCATGCGCTTCTACAGCCACACTCCCCACATCTAAACTTTATCACCTTTCCAGACATTATGCGGACATACTGGGGATCGAAGGATCAGCCCTTTTGGTCTTTCTGGCTGGCCTGCAGAAGTCGGCGACCACGTATCGCAATTGGAAAAAATATTTCTATTGCCCTATAGACCGCACTGATTGCAAAAAGGCCTCAAGCAAAACCTATCGACCGATAGTCGATACGATTACCTGGCAGAAAAAATCAGCGATCCATAGACACGTAAAGCTTTTGGAATCAAAGCGACTCATTGAAATTTCCAAGGGGGAAAATGCGTTATGGCGTGATCAAACCCTCTGGTACAGCGTGCCACAACACGTCATTGACGATTTGCGTAGGCACGAAGAAAAACACGACAATCGCTATTTCGATTCAAAAGAAGCAGGACTGCTGGGGATACGCTGTGCCTTGGTACTGAATTATCTGTACTACGGGTTTCAGGGGCTATTTCAAGACGACCTCTCTGGACGGTTGGAATTGGGATATTCAGCCATTGGACATGAGCTTGCCATGCATGAATCGACTGTCAGAAAGGCCATCAAAAAGCTGGTCGCTATGAAGTACTTGTCCACCTATTTGGATGAGTATGATAAGGAGGTCAATAGCTATCGGCTCATGCGTGAAAAACCGCAATGGACGCAAAACCTCAAGAAAAGGAAAAGCCTTACATTTGCCAAAAAAGCTTTGACGGTGGAATGCATGACCGAAGATCAGTGCGTCGCCATCACCAAAGCCCTGACGGAAAGGAACCAACTGATAAATGAATCCCCCTCTACAGACGGCTTGCAAAGACTCACAGAAGCAGCGAGGAAGGATGGTGAGCGTCGCCGCCTGAAACAGGAGCTTAAGCTCGCGAAAAAACGATCTTTGGCGTCGTATCTTGACGAGCAGCAAGCCCCAGAACCTCAAGCACCCAAAAAGCGAAAGAGAAGGACGCGATCTGAAATCCAAAAGAGTAAGATCGAGAAAAAAGAGGCAATTATATTTCTCCGTGGAGTTCCTTACGATTCCGAATAACACCTGAATCAGATACGCGCCTAACCCCGAGCGGGCCTCCCGCAAGGGGTTAGGCTGGGATAGATTATAAATCTATCCTTATATGGTATATTCTTATCTATTACTGGTAGAGATTTCCATATTATACGAGTTTTACAAAATTGCTATTTCCATATTATACGAACGTCGAACCACTACTACAACACTAGGGGACTACATAAAACAGAGAATTAACAGGCATTAACAATTGCATGCATAGGGTAAATTTTCTATAATAGAGACATGATTACGAAATATCATCCATACCACGATTATCTGACCAGAAACCATAAACCCTCTGTTCGTGTTGTGAGGCCTTTGGCGTACCGCCTTTGGCCTGTCAGTACTTTCCACTAAATGAATCACGTACAAACTGCTCCCTTTCAACCCTCCTCAGCTGTTCTGGAGGAAGCCTATCAGGATCTCGACCTCTCCACTCGTCGAGTCAAAGACTCCCTGA
>OFJB01000019.1_pt1 | contig 145591 bp, 117 predicted proteins | sample 1775081 | NCBI WGS metagenome assembly OFJB01 (sample SAMN08195771, study PRJEB24354) | sludge metagenome | isolation source: initial sludge from phenol fed wastewater aerobic bioreactor | place: India: Nagpur | collected 2016-06-05 | reverse complement strand
CGAGGTGTTCTTCGATAACATCTTCATGGACAAAGCAGGGATGATTCCAAATGTTGCACTCGGTCTTTGAAACCGCCAGCCAAAGAAAAAGCCACCCCCAGGTCGGCGCCGGGCTACGCCCGGTCCCTTGCGCTACTCGGCGCGCCGGGCGGCTGCGGAACTCGGCCCTGCGGGCCTCAGACAGTCCTCGCCGACTTCCCCCGGCACCCCTGCGTTGCTCAGCGCCTCTCAGGGGGGCCCCGAAAAACAGCGGTTGGCCAAAGTTTGCGGTTGAAAGAGCGTTGTGCTTTCAGCAGCGATCGGTTTGCCGGGCCCCTTGGGAGGCGCCGAGCAACGCAGGCGTTGGCGGATAAAGGGCGAGCACTGTCTGAGCCGCGTAGCGGCGAGTTGCGCAGCCCCCGCCAGGGCCGAGTAGCGCAGGGTACCCCGCGCAGCGGGGCGCCGACCTAGGGTCGCCTTCTTCTTTGGCTACTTTCTGCTTGGCGAAACAAGAAGAAAGTACGCCCGCCGGTCAACGGCGGAACCCAGTGGTTAAACGACCTAACACGCCCGCAAGCCAGGCGCTGAAACCCAGCCTCTCTACTTCCTCCAGAACGCCGGCGTCAAAACCACCAGTAAGGTAAAGATCTCCAGCCGTCCCAACAGCATCGCAAACGTACACACCCAGGTCTGGAAATCGCCAAGGACTGAAAAGTTCGAATGCGGTCCGACGAGGCCCAGCCCGGGGCCGGTGTTGTTGATGCTGGCGACGACGGCGCTGAACGCGGTGACGATGTCGAGGCCGGTGAAAGCCAGGATCAGCGTCATCGAGACGATGCTGACCATGTAGACGAAAGCAAACGCCAGTACTGCGAACAGCACCGATTGTGGCGCGGTGGCGCCGCCGAGGCGGACGTTGTAGACCGCCGCCGGGTGCATGGCGCGGACCAGTTCGCGATAGACCTGCTTGTAGAGCAGCAGGGCGCGCATCATCTTGATGCCGCCGCCGGTCGATCCGGCGCTGGTCGAGAAACTGCACAGGAACAGCATCCAGAGGCCGGCGAACATCGGCCACTGGCCGTAATCGATGGTCGAATAGCCGGTGGTGGTCGCCACCGAAACGACGTTGAACAGGGCGAGCCGGAAGGCTTCGTCCATGTCGGCGATGCTGCCCTCCTTCCACAGGTAATTGGCGAGGACGAAACCGCTGGCGAACAGGATGCCGACAAACCAGCCGGCCTCCGGATCGCGACCGTAAACGAACAGCGAGCGCCCGGTCAGCGCCAGGAAATGCGTGGCGTAATTGACCCCGGAGAAAAACATGAAAGCGAGGCAGATCCATTCGATGGTAGGCGACGCGAAATAGCCCAGACTGGCATCGTGGGTGGAGAAACCACCGAGCGAGACGGTCGAGAAGGCGTGGCAGAAGGCATCGAACCAGCTCATGCCGGCCCAGGCATAGGCGAGGATGCAGGCGATCGTCATCGCCACATAGATCAGCCACAGGCCTTTCGCCGTCTGGGTGACGCGCGGCGTCAGGCGGTTGTCCTTCATCGGCCCCGGGATCTCGGCGGCGAGCATCTGCCGGCCGCCGATGCCGAGCATCGGCAGGATGGCGACGACCAGGACGATCAGCCCCATGCCGCCCAGCCACTGCATCAGGTGACGCCAGAGGTTGATCGAATGCGGCAGGCTGTCGAGCCCGGACATCACGGTGCCGCCGCTCGCGGTCAGCGCAGAAACCGCTTCGAAATAAGCGTCGGTGTGGCTCATGCCGAGCTGGATCATGAACGGCAGCGCGGAAAACGCCGGCAACACCGTCCACACCAGGACCACCAGCAGGAAGCCGTCGCGCACGCTGAGATCGCGGGAGCTGTGGCGGTAGCGGTACCAGAGGAAGGTGCCGCACAACTCGGTGAGCAGGAAGACCAGATCGTAGGCGCGCTGCGCGCCATCGTCGGCGCTGTGCGAAACGACCAGCGGCGCCAGCAGGGCCAGACCGAACAGCATCAGGATCATGCCGAGGGCGCGATGGACGGAGGCGAAACGGGTCATGACCTGCGGGCTCACAGGAAATGGAAACCGACCTGGAACAGCTTCTCGACCTTCTTCACCAGCTTCTTGCGCGTGCAGAATATGATCACGTGGTCGTCCGGCTCGATCACCGTGTCGTGGTGGGCGATCACCACCTCGCCGTAGCGGGTGATCGCCGTCCAGTCATCGGTCTGGCCGACAACCATCGGTTCTTCGAAATTGCGCACCATGGCGGCAACGGTGACGCCGCGTGGCCACTCGACTTCATCGATGCGGCGGCCGACCACCTTGGAGGTATTGCGGTCGCCGTGGGCAACGATCTCCAGCGCTTCGGCGGCGCCACGACGCAGCGAATGAACTTCGGCGACGTCGCCCTGGCGGACGTAAGCGAGCAGCGTGCCGATCGAGACCTGGGCCGGCGAGATGCCGATGTCGATCGGCCCGCCCTCGATCATCTCGGCGTAGGCACGGCGGTTGATCAGGGCGACGACGCGCTTGCAGCCAAGGCGCTTGGCCAGGCTGCCGGCCATGATGTTGTCTTCGTCGTCGTTGGTCATGGCGAGGAAGAGATCCATCTCGCCGATGTTTTCCTGCTCCAGCAATTCCTCGTCGGTGGCGTCGCCGCACAGCACCAGGGTGTCGTTGAGCTCGTTGGCAAGCAGTTCGGCGCGCGGCCGCCGGCCTTCGATCAGCTTGACCTCGTAATGCCCTTCCAGCGACTTGGCCAGGCGCAGGCCGATGTTGCCGCCACCGGCGATCATGATCCGCTCGACCCGGCTGACTTCGCGCCGCAGCTGGTTGAGGACCGGATGGATGTTCTCGGTGGCAGCGAGCAGGAAGACCTCGTCGCCACTCTTGACGATGGTGTCGCCCTCAGGGAAAACCGGCTGGTTGTCGCGGAAGATGGCGGCGATGCGGGCATCGATTTCCGGCGGCAGCAGGTCGCGCATGGCCTTGATCGGCTTGCCGACGATCAGCCCGCCGTCGTAGGCGCGGACGCCGACCAGACAGACCCGGCCGCGGGCAAAGTTGAGCACCTGCAGGGCGCGCGGAAATTCGATCAGGCGACGAATGTAGTCGGTGATCACCTGTTCCGGGCAGAGCGCGAAATCGACTGCGAAGTTGTCGTCCGAGAGCAGCACCTCGTCTTCGAGAAAGTCGCGCGAACGCAGGCGGGCGATGCGGGTCGGGATGTTGAAGACGGAATGCGCCAGCTTGCAGGCGACCAGGTTGGACTGGTCGCTCTGGGTCACGGCGATCACCATGTCGGCGTCCTCGGCCCCGGCACTGCGCAGCACCGACGGTGTCGCCGCGTCACCGACGACGGTGCGCAGGTCGAGGCGGTCCTGCAACTGGGCGAGACGCTGCGGGTCCTGGTCGACGATGGTGATGTCGTTCTCTTCCGAGACCAGGCCTTCGGCAACGCTGGCGCCGACCTGGCCGGCGCCGAGAATGACAATCTTCATGCCCCCTCCCCCGTCTTCATTCGTCGTTGCGTTTGCCGAGCCGGATGTCGAGCTGCTTCAGCTTACGGTAGAGGTGGGTGCGTTCGAGCCCGGAACGCTCCGCCAGCCGGGTCATGTTGCCGCCTTCCTGGCGCAGGTGATGTTCGAAGTAGAGTTTCTCGAAGGCATCGCGCGCCTCGCGCAGCGGCTGCTCGAAGAGCGGCAGGAAGGAAAGCGCGGCGCCGCTCTCCTCCTCCTGCTCGGGCATCACCCGGGCCACGTCGTCAGCGTCGATCTCGTCGTCGAGCGCGGTCAGCGCCAGATTGCGCACCAACCCGTAGAGAACGTTCCAGCTGGCATCGGCATGGCGTTTCCAGGGCAACGTGCGCAAGGCGTTGAGCGCCGCCGTCGAGAAACGCCGATGCGGTACTTCGCCGCGTTCGACGAAATTGCCGAGCAGCAGGCTGGCGATTTCCGGCAGATCGTCGACATGACCAGCGAGCGCCGGCAAGGCCACCCAGATCTCGCCGAGGCGGGCGATCAGCTTGCTGTCCCAGCCATGCTCGGCAAGCACGGAAAGCGGCGTGGTACTGGCGGCGATCAGTTGCAGGTTAAGCTTGTCGGCGCGGTCGACGGCAAAGGCCAGGTTCATCTGCTGCATCTTGCCCAACGCGGCAAGATCGGGAACGAAAAGGATGCCGCCGCTGGTCTTTTCCAGCACTTCCTGGCTCAGCGCACTGCTCGTCGTCGACAGGTCGAGCCAGGGCGCGCGTGGCGCCAGCAGCGTACGCGCGGCGATCTCCGCCATGCCGGCGGTGGCGCCCTTGATCAGCACCACCGAGGCCTTGGCCGCCGCCTGCTCCAGCCGGCGGCGGAATTCCTTGACGAAGGGCAGGCGGGAAAAAGCTTCCAGCGTCAGCGGCGGGCGCGTCGGCGGCGCGTCGTGCTTGAGCGCCTTTTGCACGCTGCCGAGCAGTTTCTGCAGGGCAATCGGCTTTTCCAGGAAGTCGAAGGCACCGAAGCGCGTCGCCTCGACCGCGGTATCGATCGTCCCGTGACCGGACATCATCACCACCGGCATGTTGAGGTGACCTCCGGCATGCCACTCCTTGAGCAGCGAAATGCCGTCGGTATCCGGCATCCAGATGTCGAGCAGCACCAGGTCCGGGCGTAGCTCGCTACGCACGCGGCGCGCCGCCGTGGCGTTCTCGGCAAGGCGCACGTCGTAGCCCTCGTCGATCAGGATTTCTGAAAGCAGTTCGCGGATGCCGACTTCGTCATCAACGACCAGAATGATTGCCATGCTTGGCCTCCTTGTCCCGCACCAGCGGCAGGCGGATGTCGATCCGCGCACCGCCGGCCGGCGCATTGCTGATTTCTATACTACCTTGATGCTCATCGACGATCTTCCTGACGATGGGCAGACCGAGCCCGGTACCCCGGGCCTTGGTCGTCACATACGGTTCAAAGATGCGCGGCAGCAACTCGATCGGGAAACCCGGACCGTTATCGGTGATGCGCAGGCGGACGCAACGCCCGGCCACTTCGGTGACGATCTCGACCCGCCCGTCGGCGCGTCCTTCGAGGGCATCCTCGGCGTTGCGCAACAGATTGTGGATGATCTGCCGTAGCTGGGTCGCGTCGCCGCATACCTGCGGCAAACCCTCACCCAGGCGGCTGTCGAAATGCACCGACGAGCTTTCATACAGCCCGAGCACTTCGCGCAGCAGGCCGTTGAGGTCGAGTGGCGCGACTTCCAGCACCGGCTTGCGGGCGTAATCGCGGAAATCGTCGACCATCCGCTTCATCGCCTGCACCTGGGCGATGATCGTCTGCGTACCGCGCGAAAGCATCTCGGCATCGCCGTTGCTCAGGCGCTCGGCCAGCTTGAACTGCAGGCGCTCGGCGGAAAGCTGGATCGGCGTCAGCGGGTTCTTGATCTCGTGCGCCAGACGCCGCGCCACTTCGCCCCAGGCGGCGGTGCGCTGGGCGGCGATCAGGTTGGTGACGTCGTCGAAGACGACGACGTCACCGCCACCACTGCTTTCCGGCAGGCGCGAGGCGCGCAGCAAAAGCACCTGCGGCGCACTGTTCGGCCGCTCGATTTCCAGTTGCGCCCGCCACTCCGGTTCGTCGGTGCCGGCAAAATGCTGGTCGATGAAGGCGGCGAGAACCTGCTGGCGCGGCCAGTCCGCCGGTGCCAGGCCGATCAGGCCGGCAAAATCGTCATCAAGGATGCTGCTCGCGCCGCCATTGACCGTACGCAACAGGAAGTCACGGTCGAAAACCAGGACCCCGGCCGAGAGGTTGGCCAGGATCGATTCCAGGTAGGCCCTGTGGCGGTCGTTCTCGCGCCGGACGTCGGCCAGTTGCCGGGTCATCCGGTTGAAGGACTGGGTCAGCACGCCGAGTTCGTCACCGCTGTAGATCGCCTGGCGCTGCGAGAAATCGCCCTGCGCCACGGCCTGTGTACCCTCGGCCAGGATGTACATCGGCGCCACCAGCCGGCGGGCCATCCAGAAGGCCAGCGCGAAAGCGCTGAACAGCGCGACGAGCACGGTCAGCGTCAGCGTCAGCGCATAAATCCCGGTCAGGCCCTGACGCGCAAGTTGCAGTTCCTGATAGTCACGGTAGACATCCTGGACCGCTTCCGCATCGAGCGCCAGCGTGGCCGGCACCCGTTGGGTCACTTGCAGGATGCGCGGTTCGGCGAAAAGCTCGAGCGAAGTCACCGGCACCAGCACGCGCATGAACATCCGTTCGTTCTCGCCTTCGACCCCGCTCAGGCCCTGCGCCGCACGAGCCTGGCGCAACTGGGCCTGGCTCGGCGCATTGGGTAGCTGGTTGCCGAGGTCGCCGGTGGCGCTGGACAACAACTGGCCGCTGAGGGAAAAAAGCGCCGCCGTATGGACGCCGCGCTCCTCGCGCAGACGGAACAGTGCCGAACGCTGGGCGGTTTCCGGCACCACCGATAATTCGTCGGCCATGTCGCGCGCCCGCTGGGAGAGGTTCTCGAGCAGCGAATCGAGCGAGGAGCGCCCCAGTTGCAGGCCGGACTCCAGCGCCTTTTCGACCCGCACGTCGAACCAGCTTTCGATCGAGCGCGTCACGAACTGCACCGAAACGCCATACACCAGCGCCCCCGGCAACACCGCGATGACGCCGAACATCAGCATCAGACGCAGCTTGAGACGGGCACCGAAGACCTGCGCCCGATAATCGCGCCACAAGGTGCTCAGCTGCCAGCCGACCAGTGCCAGCATGGCCAGCGCCAGGACGACGTTGAGCCCGACCAGCAGCGGGTAGTTGCGCGAGAAGACGACGGTGTCGGCTTCCGTCGCCATCAGCAGCAGGAACCAGAGAATGCCGCCGATGGCGGCAGCCAGCGCCCCGGCGGCAGCGAGGAGTCGCTTCACTTATCCTCCGGCACGGGAGCAGGGGTAGGCGGGGGCGGCAGGGTCGCCGACCAGATTTTCCAGTCCGACTCGAGATTCCAGTCCTTGCTGCCGAGCGCGCTGATCTGGAAGGGACGCGGTAACTGGGCAATGTCCAGCCGCAGGCGCAAGGCCGCCTGGTAGGTGCTGCCGGGAACTGCCACCGGGTCGTTGCGCTCGATCACCTGCCAGTTGCGCAAACGACGCAGCATGACCAGGGCCTCGCCCAGGGTTGCGAAGGACTGGTGCAAGCCACCGGTGCTCAAGCGATATTGCCGGGTCAGCGCGTGATAGGAGAGACGGTAGGTCAGTTGCTTGCTGACCAGCTTCTGGTCGAACCAGTACCAGCGCTCGCGGGCAAGTTCGAACTCGGCGACGAAATAAAGCACGACGCCACGATTGACCGCTTCTTCCAGGCGAGGGCTGAGCTCGAAACGGAAATCGGCCGCCAACACGTAGGCGTCGTCGCCCGCAGTCAGGCGCTGGTCGCGCACCTCGATATCCGCCGCCCAGCCGAACACCGGCAGGAAAATCAGCAGTAGCAGCCAGGCACGGCAACGTTCAAGAACGCTTTTCGAGCAGGCAGTAGAAAAAGCCATCGCGCTCCGCATCGGGAAGTATCTGTTCTTCGTGAATGATCCCCGCTGCCGGCTGGCGAGCGAGGAAACCCCTGATCTGCCGCTGGTTTTCCCGGGGGAAGACCGAGCAGGTCGCATAGAGCAGTTTACCGCCCGGCCTGAGCACCTGCCACAGGGCATCGAGGATGCGCGACTGGGTCAGGGCAAAGCTGGCGATGTCCTCCGGACGCCGCAGCCATTTGGCGTCCGGATTACGCCGCACGACGCCGCTGGCGGTACAGGGCACGTCGGCCAGTACGGCATCGAAGGGAAGGCCGTCCCACCATTGATCTAGCTGCGTGCAATCGGCCGCGACCACCTTCGCCGCCAGGTACAGACGACCGAGACCATCCTCGATGCGGCGACAGCGGGCGGGTTTGAGATCAAGCGCCAGCAGGTCGAGATCGGCGCGCTCCAGCAGGTGCGCCGTCTTGCCGCCGGGTGCGGCACAGGCATCAAGCACCCGGCTGCCCGGCGCCGGCGCCAGCAGTTCGGCGGCACGCTGCGCACCAGGATCCTGGACCGACACCAGGCCATCAAAGAAGCCGGGCAGGCGATCAACCGGCACGGGCTGTGCCAGCGTCAGTCCATCGTCGCCGAGCGGGCTGGCGGCAATTCCCGCCGCCGCCAGTTGCGCTTGGTAGTCGGCACGGCTGCAACGCCGGCGATTGACCCGCAGCGCCATCGGCGGCGCCTGGTTGCCGGCGGCGACGATGGCCGACCATTGTTCCGGCCAGGCCGTCTGCAGTTCCTGCAACCACCACGCCGGGTGCTGGTTCGGGGCCACCGGATCGGCCTGCAAGGCCGCTTCCAGAGCCACCCGCTGGCGCAGAAAACTGCGTAACACGCCATTGACCAGGGCGCGGAACTTGCCATGGGCGATTTCGCCGGCAGCCGAAACCGCCTGATCGACGACTGTATGCACCGCCTCCGGCCGGGTTTCGAGCCGGTACAGGGCAACCAGCAGCAAGGCTCGCACTTCGTCCACCGCCAGCGGACGCTCAAGCAGGCGGGCGAGGAAGAAGTCGCCCCGGCCGTAAGCGCGCAGGCTGCCATAAACCAGATCCTGCACCGCCGGGCGCGCCACCGCCTCGACCCGCGCAAGCAGATTGTCGGCCAGGCTCTGGCCGGCAAAAACCGCCGCATCGATGCGAGCCGCCTGGCGCAAGGCGTAGGCCAGTGAATTGGAAGGCAAACGTGACATGGCCCGGATTATCGCACGGGGCATAATTCCGGCATGCGTCCTTTGTTAATCTTCCTGCTCACCGTCCTCGCCAGCCCCGATGTGCTCGCCTGGAACGCCGCCGGCCACCGTCTGAGCGCACTCATCGCCTGGCAAGGAATGGCGCCGGAAACCCGCGCCTGCGTCGACTCAGCGCTGCGTCACCACCCCGACCACGGCCGCTGGCGGGAAAAGGCCGGCGCCGACGACAGCGCGCTGATCTTTGCCGAGGCCAGCACCTGGCCCGACAGCATCCGCCACGATCCACGCTTTGCCGAGGAGGCGGCCACCTCCCCGCTACCGGGCTTTCCCGACATGCGGCGGCACAGCGACTGGCATTACGTCGATTTCGATCACCGGGGCAAACGTGGCCGCGGACAACTCGATCGCCAGATCGTCGCCCTGAGCGAAACCGTGAGAACGACGCCGGACATTGCAAGAGTCGCCTGGGCCCTGCCCTGGCTGGCGCATCTGGTGGCCGACCTGCACCAACCCTTCCATGCCGGCTACCCCGCAGACCACGGCGGCAACAGCCTGCTGGTGGAAGACCCTGCTGACGCACGCCGCCCCTTCGTCAGCCTGCACACCTGGTGGGATGACCTGCCGGGCAAGTCGGGACTGCGCGGCAAACGCCTGCGGCAAAAAGCCGGTGCCCTGCTCGCCGGGCAGGTGCCACCGCAACAGGGCAACGAGGCGCTTTGGTTACGCGAAAGCCGCGCCCTGCTGCCTTCGCTCTACCCGGAAAACGCTGGCAGCGTGGCACAACTGGTCGATGCCACCTATCAGGCGCGGGCCCGAAAGATTGCCGACCGACGGATCAGCGAAGCCGGCTGGCGACTTGCCGGCCTGCTCGACACCATCTGCCGCCAGCGGGTTTCACATGAAACGCCGCGGGAATTCAGGCGGCAGCAGTGAACAAGTCGCCCACGCGCAGCGCATTGCCGGCCAGGAATTGCTGTACCGGCAGACGCTTGCCGCCGGCCTTCTGCAGTTCCCGGATCGCCAACGCGCCCTCGCCACAGGCGACGACCAGGGTCTGGCGATCGATCGCCAGGATTTCGCCGGGACGGCCGCTGCCGGCGCAAGGGCTGGCCGCCCACAGCTTGACGGTCTGCCCGGCGAGCTGGGCCTGGGCCCCGGGGAAGGGATTGAAGGCGCGCAGGTGGCGATCCAGTTCGACCGCCGGCTTCGTCCAGTCGATCGCGGCCTCCGCCTTTTCGATCTTGTGCGCGTAGGTGACGCCTTCTGCCGGCTGCGGCATCGCCGGCAGGGGCAGCCGGGCCAGCGCCTCGACGATCAGCCGGGCGCCACAGTCGGCCAGCTTGTCGTGCAGGCTTGCCGTCGTGTCATCGCCGGCGATCGGCAAGGCTTCACGCAGCAGGACCGGGCCGGTATCCAGGCCGGCCTCCATCTGCATGATGCAGACGCCGGTCTGCGCATCGCCCGCCAGCAAGGCGCGCTGGATCGGCGCCGCGCCGCGCCAGCGTGGCAGCAGCGAGGCATGGATGTTGAGGCAGCCGCGGCGCGGCAAATCGAGCACCGCCTGCGGCAGGATCAGCCCGTAGGCTGCAACGACCATCGCTTCCGCGGCGCATGCCGCCAGCCGAGCCTGGGCATCGGCATCCCTCAAGGTTGCCGGCTGGAAGACCTCGATGCCATGCGCCAGCGCCACCCGCTTCACCGCCGACGGCTGCAAGGCCATGCCGCGTCCGGCTGGCCGATCGGGCTGGGTCAGGACCAGCACCACCTCGTGCCCGGCGTCAACGATTGCCTGCAACGCCTGTGCCGCGAACTCCGGCGTTCCCGCGAAAATCAGCTTCATGCGGTGACACGCGCCTGTTTGGCAAGCTTGCTCTTGATCCGCGTCTGCTTGAGTTGGGAAAGATGATCGACAAAAACCTTGCCGTCGAGATGATCGATCTCGTGCTGGATGCACACCGCGAGGAGTCCTTCCGCGGTCAGCACCTGGGCGTTGCCGTCAAGGTCCAGATAGCGGACACGCACCCGCTCGGCCCGTTCGACCTTGTCGTAAATCCCGGGAACCGAAAGACAGCCCTCCTCGCCCAGCGCGATACCTTCCGCGCTCTCGATCTCGGGATTGACGAAAACACGCAGCTGGCTCTTGTCTTCGGAGACATCGATCACCACCAGCCGCTTGTGCACATCGACCTGCGTCGCAGCGAGACCGATGCCCGGTGCTTCATACATGGTCTCCGCCATGTCGGCAGCAAGTCGGCGAATGCGATCGTCAATTTTCGTGACTGGTGCCGCGACTTTTCGCAAGCGGGAATCGGGAAAACGCAAAATGGGTAATAGTGCCATGGAAAACAGGGTGAAAATGCTTGCTTGCTTAGAGGATTACATGCAGAATCTAAAGCAATTCTCGAGATATGAACGTGACTTGCAGACGCCATTTGGACCTACGAATCTGCAGTGCGTTCCACCGGTACGTGAGGGATTACCCATGCTTCGCATTATATCCGCGCTGATCCTGGCTGTGACAGCTATCTGTGCAACGGCCGCCGAGCCGCTGGAACTGGTTGCCAACCCGCCGGACCGCCATGTCGTAGTCAAAGGCGACACATTGTGGGCCATTTCCGGGAAATTCCTGAAAAAACCCTGGCGCTGGCCGGAAATCTGGCGTCTCAACAAGGACCAGATCAAGAATCCGCACCTGATTTATCCCGGCGACGTTGTCTGGCTCGACCTCTCCGATGGCAATCCCCGTCTGCGCCTGGGCAAACCGCTTTCCGGCCGGCTTCAGCCCAAGGTTTATGAAAGCGCAGCCAGCGGCAACATTTCCAGCATCCCGGCAAACGCCATCGAGCCCTTCATCTCGCAACCGCTGATCATCTCGGAAGAGGACGAAAAGGCCGCTGCCCGCATCGTCGCCACCGAAGAAGACCGCGTCGTCCTCGGCAATGGCGACACCGCCTACGTCAGTGGCATCCCGGATGCCAGCATCGAAAAATGGCATGTCTTCCGCCCGGGCAAGCCGCTGACCGATCCGGAAACCGGCAAGGTCGTCGCCCACGAAGCCTTCTTCCTCGGCAACGCCCGCCTGACTCGTCCGGGTGAGCCGGCAACGGTGCGCATCACCATGGCCAAGGAAGAGGTCACCCGCGGCGACTGGCTGAAGCCGGCCCCCGAGCAGAATATCGTCGCCTACGTGCCACATCCGCCGGAAGTCGAAGTGCGCGCCCAGATCATGTCGATCTATGGTGCCATCAACGAAGGCGGTGCCGGCTCGGTGGTCACGATCAACCGCGGTGAAGCCGACGGTATCGAGCACGGTCATGTCGTGGCTCTGTATCGCAAACGCACTGCCTTGCACCTGGACGCCGATATCAAGCGGGAGGAAACCACGATTCCGGAAGAACGTTACGGTCTGGCCTTCGTTTTCCGCACCTTCGATCATGTCGCCTACGCACTGGTCATCGAATCCTCGAAGTCGGTAATCGTCGGCGACGCAGCCCGCAATCCGTGATCGACACTCAGGGACTGACCGCCTGGTTGCGGCTAGCCCTGATTCCTGGCATCGGCAGCGAGACGCAACGCAAGCTTCTCGCTGCTTTCGGTTTACCCGAGGCCGTTTTCGCCGCCAGCCCGAGCAAGCTGCGCAGCGTCATCGGCAGCAAGCTCGAACTGCTTCTGGATTTCCCGCTTGGCGACGCCATCGAACGCCACCTCGACTGGGCCGGACAGCCGAATCAACACATCCTGACTCTGGCCGACCCTGCCTATCCCGGCCAGCTACTCAACATTGCCGACCCGCCAACGCTGCTCTTCGTGCGCGGCGATCCCTCGCTACTCCAGCGCCCGGCCCTGGGCATCGTCGGCAGCCGTAACGCAACGCCCCAGGGACTGCGCAACGCAAGGCAGTTTTCCGCCGCGCTGGCCGAAAGAGGACTGAGCATCGTCAGCGGCCTGGCGCTGGGCATCGACACCGCCGCGCACCACGGCGCACTGACCGCCGGAGGCGCCACCATCGCCGTCATCGGCACCGGTGCCGACCGGGTCTACCCGGCACGCAACCGTGACCTGGCGCTGAGCATCGTCGAACGCGGCGCAATCGTTTCCGAGTTCCCGCTCGGAACCCCACCAATCGCTGCCAACTTCCCGCGCCGCAACCGCATCATCGCCGGCCTCTCGCTCGGCGTCCTGGTCGTCGAAGCCGCCGTCGAGAGCGGTTCCCTGATCACCGCCCGCCAGGCCGGCGAACAGGGACGTGAAGTCTTCGCCATCCCCGGCTCCATCCATGCGCCGCAGTCACGCGGCTGCCATCGCCTGATCCGCGAAGGCGCCAAACTGGTCGAGACGGCAAATGACATTCTCGAGGAACTTGGTAACCCGCCAGGCCAAAGCGCAACGCCACCCACCGACGAACGCGAACCGGCATTGCTGGCCGTGATCGGCCACGACCCCTGCAACTTCGATGAACTGGTCGAGCGCAGCGGCATGCCTGCCGACGTTCTGCACGGCGAACTGCTGACGCTGGAGCTGGCGGGGCGCATCGGCATCCTGCCGGGTAACCGTTACCAGCGTATTGACTGATCCGGCGCTGAATCGTAACCGCCCTTGCCAATCCGTCCGGCGCCCACTTATCATGCCCGGCACCTGACAGGCAGACCCCATGAGCAAAAAACTGATCATCGCCGAGAAACCCTCCGTCGCCAGCGACATCGCCAAGGCGCTCGGTGGTTTCACCAAGCACGACGAATACTTCGAAAACGACGAATACGTCGTCTCGTCGGCCGTCGGCCATTTGCTCGAACTGGCCTGTCCGGAAGAATTCGAGGTCAAGCGCGGCAAGTGGTCCTTCGCCCACCTGCCGGTGATCCCGCCGCATTTCGCGCTGAACCCGATCGAGAAGAGCGCACCGCGCCTGCGCGTGCTCAACAAGCTGATCAAGCGCAAGGATGTGACCGGTCTGATCAACGCCTGTGACGCGGGGCGCGAAGGCGAGCTGATCTTCAATTACATCGTCCAGCACGCCAAGGCCGGCAAGCCGGTGCAGCGGCTGTGGCTGCAGTCGATGACGCCGCAGGCGATCCGCGATGGCTTTGCCCGGCTCCGCCCGGGCAGCGAAATGCAGGGCCTGGCCGACGCCGCCGTCTGCCGTTCCGAATCCGACTGGCTGGTCGGCATCAACGGCACCCGGGCGATGACCGCCTTCAACTCGAAGACCGGCGGCTTCCACCTGACCACGGTCGGCCGCGTGCAGACGCCGACGCTGGCGATCGTCGTCGAGCGCGAGCGCAAGATCCGCGACTTCGTGCCGCGCGATTACTGGGAAGTCGAGGCCGAATTCGCCGCCAAGGCTGGCGGCTACACCGGCAAGTGGTTCGACGAGGGTTTCAAGGGCAAGCAGGACGACGAGCACGCCCGTGCCGACCGACTCTGGGAAGTCGCCCGCGCCGAAGCGATCAAGGCGGCGACCTCGGGCAAGCCCGGCGTCGTCAGCGAGGAAGCCAAGCCGGAAACCCGCCTGTCGCCCCTGCTGTTCGACCTGACCAGCCTGCAGCGCGAGGCCAACAGCCGTTTCGGCTTCTCGGCCAAGACCACGCTCGGCCTGGCCCAGGCGCTCTACGAAAAGCACAAGGTCCTGACCTACCCGCGGACCGACTCGCGCTGCCTGCCCGAGGACTACCTGGCCACGGTCAAGGAAACGATGCGCGTGCTCACCGGCGAAGGCGCCGGCAAGGGTCACGATGAAGTGCTGCTCGCCCGTTACGCGCCGTTCGCGCACCAGATCCTTGCACGCAACTGGGTGCTGCCGAACAAGCGCATCTTCAACAACGCGAAGGTGAGCGATCACTTCGCCATCATCCCCACGCCGCAGGCGCCGAAAAACCTCAACGAAGCCGAGCAGAAGCTCTACGACTTCGTCGTCCGCCGCTTCCTGTCAGTGTTCTTCCCGGCCGCCGAATACCTGGTCACCACCCGCATCACCCGGGTCGAAGGCCACCCGTTCAAGACCGAGGGCAAGGTCCTGGTCAACCCGGGCTGGCTCGCCGTCCATGGCAAGGAAGGCCAGACTGGTGACGAAGGCAACCTGGTCGCGGTCGACAAGGACGAAAAGGTCAAGACCGAGGAAGTCACGGTCAAGGCCAGCGCCACCAAGCCGCCGCCGCGCTATTCGGAAGCCACCCTGCTGTCGGCCATGGAAGGTGCCGGCAAGATGGTCGACGACGAGGAACTGAAGGCGGCAATGGCCGGCCGCGGCCTCGGCACGCCGGCGACGCGCGCCCAGATCATCGAGAACCTGATCGGCGAACAGTACATGCTGCGCGAAGGCCGCGAACTGATCCCGACCGCCAAGGCCTTCAACCTGATGACGCTGTTGAACGGTCTCGGTGTCGAGGAACTGACCCAGCCGGAACTCACCGGCGACTGGGAATGGAAGCTCGGCCGCATCGAAAAGGGTGAATTCACGCGCGACGAGTTCATGCGCGAGATCGCCGAAATGACCCGTCACATCGTCGAGCGTGCCAAGTCTTACGACAGCGACACCATCCCCGGCGACTTTGGCGTTCTCAAGGCGCCCTGCCCGAAATGCGGTGGCGTCATCCGCGAGACTTACAAGAAATTCCAGTGCAGCGGCTGCGACTATTCGCTGTGGAAGATCGTCGCCGGCCGTCAGTACGAACTGGCCGAAGTCGAAACCCTGCTCACCGAAGGCCAGGTCGGCCCGCTGACCGGTTTCCGCAACAAGATGGGCCGCAGCTTCGCGGCAGCGATCAAGCTCAACGCCGAACACCTGCCGGAGTTCGATTTCGGCCAGGACAAGGCCGACGAAGCCAGCGCCGAGCCAGTCGATTTTTCCGGCCAGGAAAGCCTGGGGAAATGCCCGAAGTGCGCCGCCAACGTGTTCGATCACGGCAGCAGCTATGTCTGCGAGAAATCGGTCGGCCCTGACAAGACCTGCGATTTCCGATCCGGCAAGATCATCCTGCAGCAACCGGTCGAACCGGTGCAGATGAAGAAGATGCTGGAAACCGGCAAGACCGACCTGTTGAAGGAATTCGTCTCCAACCGGACGAAGCGCAAGTTCTCGGCCTATCTGGCGGTCAACGAAGGCAAGGTCGGTTTCGAGTTCGAGAAGAAGGCTCCGTCGGCCAAGGCACCTGCGAAGAAGAAGGCCGCCGGCTGATCAGCCGGCCTGGCGCCCGCGGCGCAGCCATTCGAGCAGGGTTTCGTAGAGCAGGATGGGATCGACCGGCTTGGCGATGAAATCGACCATGCCGGCAGCGCGACAGCGCGCCTGATCCTCGGCGAAGGCGTTCGCCGTCATGGCGATCACCGGCGTCGCAAAGCCCGGCAGCTCGCGCAGTTTCACCATCGCCTCCAGCCCGCCCAGCCTGGGCATCTGCAGGTCCATCAGGATCAAGGCGAACGGATGCGCCGCCTGGCTGACCTTGTCCACGGCCACCTGCCCATCGGCCGCCAGTTCGACGATCAGCCCGACGTTTTCGAGCAACTCCGCCGCCACCTCCTGGTTGATCGGGTCATCCTCGACCAGCAGGATACGCGAAGCGGCGAAAGCCTCCTGCAACAGCCGCTCGGGGTGCTCGCCAGGCACCCTTTCCGGCAGGTAATGGCCCCCGTTCTGCCCTTCCCGTTGCAGATGGGCGGTGAACCAGAAGCGACTCCCCGCCCCCGGCACACTGTCGACGCCGGCGTCGCCCCCCATCAGCCGGGCCAGCCGCCGGGTGATCGCCAGCCCGAGGCCGGTGCCACCGTAACGCCGGGCCGTGGAATCGTCGGCCTGCTGGAAAGGCGAGAACAGCTTTTCGATCACTTCCGGCGGAATGCCGATCCCGGTATCGCGGACCGAAAACCGAACCAGGACGCCATCGACGTCTTCCGCCACGCGCTCGACCAGCAATTCGACCTCGCCCTCGCGGGTGAACTTGACAGCGTTGCCAGCCAGGTTGAGTAGCGCCTGGATCAGACGCCCGGCATCGCCACGCAGGGTTTCCGGGAAGTCGGCGCAACGGTAGTTCACTTCCAGCCCCTTGACCTGCGCCTGCTCGGTGATCATCGACACGACGCTGTCGAGCACCTGCAGGGGATGCAAGGGCTTGGCCTCAAGCTGCAGGCGACCGGCCTCGATCTTCGAGAAATCGAGCAGGTCGTTGATGATGCCGAGCAAGTGATCGGCCGAAGAGGTAATGCGGGAAAGCTTGTCGAGCAGTTCCGGGGAATCGAGCCTCTGGCGAAGCACATGCGACATGCCGATGATGGCATTCATCGGCGTCCGGATTTCGTGACTCATGTTGGCCAGGAAAGCGCTTTTCGCGCGATTTGCCGCCTCGGCCGCGTCACGGGCCTGCGCCAGCTGGCGGGTCCGCTCGTCGACCAGTTCCTCGAGCTGGTCCCGATAGTGTTGCAGTTCCTCTTCGGTCCGTTTCTTCTCGGTGATGTCGAAATTGACGCCGATGATGCGCTCCGCCGCCCCCTGCGCGGAACGATGCACCTGCCCACGCGAGGCGATCCAGCGCACCTCGCCATCCGGCCGGACGATGCGGAAGGCAAGATCGAATGCCTCGTTGCGCTGCATGTACTCCCCCACCGCCTGCAGCACCGCGGAACGATCGTCGGGGTGCACGCGCGCCAGCCAGCTTGCCTGACGGCCATCGAAACTGCCGACGGCAATGCCGTACATCGCTTCGACCTCCGGCGACCAGTAGGTCACGCCAACCGCCAGATTGACCTCCCAGATGCCGAGCGCAGCGCTCGACTGGGCAATGCGCAGCTTTTCCTCGCTCGCCCGCAACGCGTCCTCCGCCCGCCGGCGAGCGGTGATCTCGCGGGCAACGCCGAGCACCCCAATAAGCTGGCCGTCGCTGTCGAGCATCGGCGTCTTGATCGTTTCGAACAGCAGGCGCTCGCCGCCATCGGCGAAAGTGAGCCATTCCTCGTTGCTCACCGGGCCACCGGCGGCAATCGCCGCCTCATCCCGGGCCCGGAAAAAGTCGGCAGTCTCGCGATCGACGAAGTCGTAGTCGGTACGATCGACGATCGCCGATTCGAGATGTCCGTACAGCTTTTCGAAGCGCCGGTTGCACGCGAGATAGACGCCTTTGGCGTCCTTCAACCAGACCAGATCGGGAATCGTATCGACCAGCGTTGCCAGTTGGGCGCGCCGCAGGTCCAGTTCGGTAGTGCGTTGCCGCACCTGCCGGCGCAGGGTGCGGACCCAGAGCAGCAGCAAACCGCCGAGCAGCAGCAGACCAACGATCGCCAGGGTGAAATAACGCGCGTAGGGCGCCAAGCGCAGCGGCTGGCCCATCCATTTCTCGCGCAGAGCCTCGACATCGGCCGGATTGATTGCCGCCATGCCGGCCTCGACCACCGCCAGCAGTTCGCCCTCGCCCTTGCGCACTGCGCGGTGCATCTGCCCGCTATACAACTGGAAAGTCTTCTGGAAACGCTCCTGCGCGTGCATCCGGTAGAGATAGAAATTAGCTGGAATCTCGTCGAGGCAGAACAGCTTAACCTCCTGATCGATCGCCGCCTGGATCATCTGCGAATAGTCGCGATAGCGCTGCAGGCTGGTGATTCCCTGGCGTTCCAGCATCTCGATGCAAGCGTCGCCTTGCTCGACACCGATCTGGAAGCCCTTCAGCGTGTTCGGTCCGCTGATGCCGCTGATCGAACGATCGGCGAAGATGTAGATGTGCTGGGTCGAATAAGGCTGGGAAAATTCATAGCTGCCCTCGCGCCCCGGCGTCCGATAGATCGCCTCGATGACATCGGCCTCGCCACGGCTGATCATCGCTTGCGCCTCGGCCCAGGCTGTCGCCGTCAACTCGACGCGGATGCCGGTCTGCTTCTCCCAGAGTTTCCAGAGATCGACCAGGTAACCTTCAGGCGTGCCATCGGCACCGAGGAAGATGTAAGGCGGAAAATTCTCGTCGCTGACCACCCTGACCCGCTCCGGGGCGGCACTTGCCGACTGACTCCCGGCAAGACAAAAAAGGAAGGCCAGGAGAAGTCGGCGCGGTTTCATGTGAAACCTCAGCGTCTGGCGGTGGCGCCGGGCAACTGGCAGGACAGGACCGCCGCCCGCATCGCGTCGATCGCCTGCGAGCGCGGGTAGGTCACCCGCCAGACCAGACCGACGGTGCGCGACGGCGGCGTGCCGACGAAGGGCAGGACGCGTACCAACGGCTCCTTGTCGAGCAGCGGATCGGCGGCCGAACTTGGCATCACGGCGACACCGGCGCCGCTCGCCACCATGTAGCGGATGGTCTCCAGCGAACTGCCTTCGAGCGAATGGGCAAGCGCATCCTGGCCATTGAGGCGCGGGCAGGATTCCAGGACCTGATCGCGGAAACAGTTGCCCTGGCCGAGGAGCAGCAGATTCTGACCGTCGAGTTCATCGGCGTCGATGGCTTCGTACCCGGCCCAGGGATGGTTGGCCGGGACGACGACGCGGAACGGCTCCTCGTATACCGCCTGCGCCACCAGCCCCGGCTCGGCGAACGGCAGAGCAATGATGATGACGTCGAGCTCGCCGGATTTCAGCGCCGGAATCAGGTTGGCGGTGAAGTCCTCCTTGAGGAACAGCGGCATGTTCGGCGCCTGCCGGCTGAGTGCCGGGATCAGTTGCGGCAGCAGATAGGGGGCGATGGTGTAGATGATGCCGACGCGCAACTGGCCACTCATCGGGTCGCCGGTGGCCTCGGCGATTTCTTCCAGCTTGACCGCCTCGGCAAGCACGCGCGTCGCCTGCTCGACGATGCGCTCGCCCAGCGTGGTGATGCGGACATCGGTCGCGGTACGCTCGAACAGTGCGGCGCCGATCTGCCCCTCGACCTTCTTCAGCGCCACCGACAGCGTCGGCTGACTGACATGACAGGCCTCGGCGGCCCGGCCGAAATGGCGTTCGCGAGCCAAGGCAACGATGTAGCGCATCTCGGTCAGGGTCATCGTGCGACTCCCAGGTTTTGGTAATCCTCTGCCGTCAGCCAGCGCCACTGTCCGGGTGCCAGGTCTGGCGGCAGGATCAGCTCGGCCAGCGCCTCGCGGTGCAAGGCCTCGACCCGGTTGCCGACGGCGGCGACCATGCGCTTGACCTGGTGATACTTGCCTTCGGTCACCGTCAGGCGCAAGTGCAGTTCATCAACGATTTCGGCGGCGGCCGCGGCCACCGGTTGCGGCTCGTCATGGAGCAGCACACCGGCAAGCAGTTGCCCGATCTGCCCGGCATCGAGAGGATGTTTCACCGTCGCCAGATAAACCTTGGGCACCTTGCGTTTGCCCGACGATAGCTGATGGTTCAACTGGCCGTCGTCGGTGAGCAACAGCAGGCCGGTGGTGTCCTCGTCGAGGCGGCCGATCGGCTGGACGCCGCGCTCGCGCAGCGGCAAGGGCAGCAGTTCAAGGACCGAAGGATGGTGCTGCGGCTTGCGCGAGCATTCGTAGCCGGCCGGCTTGTGCAGCAGGACGCTGGCGAACTCGCAGAACGGCCAGTCGACATCGTCGACCGTGAACACCAGTCCGGCGGTGGGGATATCGGCGAAGGGATCGGCCAGGAGATTGCCGGCAATTGCCACCCGCTCGTCGCGGATCATTGCCCGGCAGGCCTTGCGCGTTCCAAAGCCGTGCTTTTGCAGGATACGTTCAAGTTGCATGTGACGATGCTACCATCTGGGCATGAACTTCGAACACCTGATCGTCATCAACGATCCCGGCAATCCGCTGATCGTTCCGCTGAACCGCCGCCAGGTCTGGGAAGGGCTATTGCAGCGGGTTTACCATCCGCTGCCCTTCCTGCCCGGCCTCGAGTCCTGCACCCTGCTCCAGCGCGACGACGCCTTCCTGCGCCGCGAACTCGATTTCGGCGCCGCCCGCATCTGCGACCGCGTCACCATGGCGGTCGAAGAATGGGTGCATTTCGAGATCGAGCCCGGCGAACAACACCCCGGCGGCAGCCTGACCATCCGCATCGAGGAACCGGCGCCGGAGCAACTCTGCCTGCGTTTCATCTACGCCACCGCGCTCGCCGCCGAAGACCAGGCCTACATCGATTACATCAAATCGGCTTACCAGCAGTCCGACATCGACTGCGTACAGATCATCCGCACCCTGGCCGCCGACGGCCCCCGCCAGTAGGCCGGCGCCACAGGAAGGCCAGTGCCGCCGCCCGCCCCCACCGACTTCCATGCCCTGAGCGCCGCCCAGGTACTGAGCGGTTTGCGGGCCACGCGCGCCGGCCTGGACGACGACGAGGCAGCCCGCCGGCTCGCCACGCATGGCCCCAACCGCCTGCCCGCTCCACCCCGCGACAGCCTCCTCAGGCGCTTTGCCAAGCACTTCCAGGACATCCTGATCCTCATCCTGATCGGCGCCGCGGTAATCACCGCCATGCTCCACCACTGGATCGACACCGGGGTCATTCTCGGCGTCGTCGTCATCAACGCGATCATCGGCTTCCTCCAGGAAGGCAAGGCCGAGGCGGCGCTGGCCGGCATCCGCAAGATGTTGTCGGCGAGCGCCCAGGTCCGGCGCCAGGGGAAATGGCGGCAGATCGACGCCGCCGAACTGGTACCCGGCGACATCGTCCGCCTGCGCTCCGGCGACCGCGTCCCGACCGACCTCCGCCTGCTGGAAGCGACCAACCTGCGCATCGAGGAATCGGCACTGACCGGCGAATCGGTGCCCAGTGACAAGCGCATTGACCCGGTCGCCGCCGACGCCGGCATCGGCGACCGCGCCTGCATGGCCTATTCCGGTACCCTGGTCGCCGCCGGCCGGGCACTCGGTATCGTCATCGCCACCGGCGCCAGCACTGAAATCGGTCGCATCAACCGCCTGATCGCCGAAGTGGAAACCCTGCAGACACCGCTGACCCGGCAGATGGCGCAGTTCGGCAGGCAGCTGTCGGTGCTCATCGTCGGCCTTGCCGCGTTGATGCTGGTGGTCGGCATCGGTCTCCACGGCCTCCCGCTCGGCGAAGTCCTGCTCGCCGCCATCGGCTTCGCCGTCGCCGCCATTCCCGAAGGGCTACCGGCCATCCTCACCATCACGCTGGCGCTCGGCGTGCAGCGCATGGCGCAACGCCAGGCGATCACCCGCCAGCTGACCGCCGTCGAAACGCTGGGTTCGGTCACCGTCATCTGCTCGGACAAGACCGGCACCCTGACCAAGAACGAGATGACCGCCCGCCATGTCATCACCCGCGCCGGCAACTACCTGGTCAGCGGCAGCGGCTATGCGCCGCAGGGCGACATCACGCTCGACGGGCAGTTTGTCGAACTGGCCGAACACGCCCATCTGCACGCGTTGATCGAGGTCATCGCCGTCGCCAACGATACCCATGTCGCGGAAAACGCCGGTCAATGGTGCGTCACCGGCGAACCGACCGAAGGCGCACTACGCACCCTGGCGCACAAGGCGGGATTCTCGTCGGGCCAACATACCCGGCACGCGACAATCCCCTTCGAGTCGGCCAACAAGTTCATGGCCACGCTCGCCAGCACGCCGACCGGCCTGCGCCGCATCCTGCTCAAGGGCGCCCCCGACCGCCTGCTCGACCGCTGCCGCGAAGAGCTCGGCGCCAACGGCCAGCCGGTGCCGCTCGACCGGGCCTGGTGGGAACGCGAGATCGACCGCCTCAGCCAGGAAGGCCTGCGCGTGCTCGCCGCCGCCGCCCGCCGCGTCGATGACGCGCACGTCCGCCTGAGCGAAAACGACCTCGATCATGGAATGGTCTTCCTCGGCCTGGTCGGCATCATCGACCCGCCGCGCCCGGAAGCCGTGCAGGCGATCGCCTCCTGTCACGCCGCCGGCATCCGGGTCAAGATGATCACCGGCGACCACGCCGGCACCGCCCGCGCCATCGGCATCGAAATGGGCATCGGCAGCGCGCAATCGCTCAAGGTGGTCAGCGGCGCCGAGCTGGAAGCCGCCGATGACGAACAACTGCGGCGCATCGTCGGCGACTGCGACATCTTTGCCCGCACCAGCCCCGAACACAAGCTGCGCATCGTCACCGCGCTACAGGCCAACGGCGAGGTCGTCGCGATGACCGGCGACGGCGTCAACGACGCGCCGGCGCTGAAGCGCGCCGACGTCGGCGTGGCGATGGGCATCAAGGGCACCGAAGCAACCAAGGAAGCCGCCGACATCGTCCTCGCCGACGACAACTTCTCGTCGATCGAGCGCGCCGTCGAGGAAGGCCGCACCATCTACGACAATCTCAAAAAGGCCATCCTGTTCATCCTGCCGACCAACGGCGGCCAGGGTTTCGTGATGCTGGCGACGGTAGTCTTCGGCCTCACCCTGCCGCTGACCCCGGTGCAGATCCTGTGGGTAAACATGATCATCGCCATCACACTGGCGCTGGCGCTCGCCTTCGAACCGGCCGAACCGGGTATCATGCGGCGCCCGCCGCGGCGCCCGGGAACACCGATCCTCAATGCCGCCTTTCTGTGGCGACTGGTCCTGGTCTCGCTGCTGATCGGCGGCGCCACCATCGCCATGTTCGAGAGCGAACTGGCGCTTGGCATGCCGCTCGATCTGGCGCGCACGGTAGCGGTCAATACGCTGGTCGTCGCCCAGGCCTTCTACCTGTTCAACGCCCGCTTCCTGACCACCTGCAGCCTGCGCCGCGACCTGCTGTTCACCAATCGCGCTGCCTGGCTGGCGGTTGGCGTGCTGTTGCTGCTGCAACTGGCTTTCGTCTACCTGCCGTTCATGAACGCCGCCTTCGCCACCACACCGCTCGCCTTGCGCCACTGGCTCGCCCCGCTGGCGATCGGCCTCTTCATCTTCCTCGGCATGGAACTGGAAAAGCGCTGGCAGTCATCACGACAGCGCACCTGAACATTCTGCCGCCGCTTCCAGTTGCTTGCCGGGGACGAATCCCGGAACATGGCCGCATGAAATCATCCCCGCGCGGCAAGCAAGCATGCCCTCCCTGCGTTCCCTGAACAGCGCCACCTGGCTGCGGGTACTTCCCATCCTCCTCGGCGGCTGGCTGCTGGCTGGCGCCATCGAGCACCTCGACCAGCGCCAGGGCGAACGGACGGCCATGCGCGTCACCGAACTGCGCCTGCAGGGCGCCGCGTCGCGCCTGGAAAAAACGCTCAAGCAGATGCTGCAGGTCAATTACGACTTCGCCGCCGCGCTGCCCGCCGACTACAGCATCGACGAAGCCCGCCTGCGGCCGCTCGCCGAAAGGCTGGTTGCCAGCCACCCACGCTTGATCAACATCACGCTGTCGCGCCAGATGGAAGTCGTCTTCGTCCATCCCTTTGTCGGCAACGAAGCCGTTTTCGGCATGAACTACGCCAACCGGCCGTACGTCATGACCGGCGTCGAGCGGGCGATGGCGACCCGCGATACGGTTCTCACCGGGCCGGTCAAACTGGTCCAGAACCAGCGCCTCGGGCTGGTCGGCCGCACCCCCGTCTATTTCGCTGCGGGCGACGGCAAGGCGCAGGTATTCCAGGGCATCGTCTCCTGCGCCATCGATTTCGAGGGCGTCCTTGCCGATGCCGGCCTGCTCGGCGCCACGCCGAGCTTCTCCCTCGCCATCCGCGGCCGCGACGGCAGCGGCGCCCAAGGCGCCCCCTTCTTTGGCGATCCGGCACTGTTCAAGCAGCCACATGTGGCGATCGACCTCGACCTGCCAGGCGGCCAGTGGCGACTCGCCGCGGTGCCGACAAACGAGGCCAGCCCGCTGCGCAACTGGACGATACGCGGCATCATTGCCCTGCTCACGCTGCTCCTTGCCGTCCGCGCCGGTGCCGGCGCCGGCAATCTGACCGGAATCGCCATCCGGCTGCCGGGAAAGCGCCAGATCGGCCTGCGCGGCTTCCTGCTCGGCGCCCTCTTCCTGGTCCTCCTGCCGATCATCGGCATCAGCGGCTGGATCGCCTACCGCAATGCCGGCGACGCCGCCGACCAGTTCACCCGGACCGCTGCGGGAAGTCTGAGTCAGCGCGCCCACAACCGCGTCAGCAACTTCTTCGATGTCCCCCGACGGGTCGTCGCCTTCAACGTCGAGCGAGCCCGCGCCGGGCTCCTCGACACCAACGACAGGCCACGGATGATGCAGGACTTCCTCCTGCAGATCCGGCAACAACCCCTGCTCACCTTCATCTCCGCCGGCATGCCGGATGGCGAATACTACGCCGGCAGCCGGCCACCGCTCGGCAACGACAAGGGCCTGCGCCTGCTTTATGCGCGTCTTGCCGAACAACGCGTCATGCAGATTTATCGCGTAGACGACGCCGCCCGCCGCACCTCGCTGGTCGGCTACGGCAACGACGAATTCGACGCCCGCACCCGTCCCTGGTACATCGCCGCCCGCGATTCGGGGCGCATGGCCTGGTACCCACCCTACCGCTACACCATCAACGACCAGCAGGGTGCCTACGACACCATGGGCATCGGCATGTCGGCACCGCTCTACGATCCAGCCGGCCGCTTCATCGGCGTCACCAGCGCCGATGTCGCACTCTCCCAGCTCTCCACCCTGCTTCGTGAATTGACCGACGAAAGCGGTGGCATTGCCTTCCTCGCCGATAGCGAAAACCGCTTGCTCGCCAGCTCGACGCCGGCTGCCATCCTCGACTCGGGCCAGCGCTTCCGCCTCGCCGAAAGTGGCGACCCCCTGTTGCAGGCAGCCGGTGCGCTGATGCAGCCCGACGGTGGCGCCGAGGGTTCGCGCTTCTTCGCCGACGAAGGCGCCCGCCATCTGCTCGAATGGCACACCATCGCCCTGGAAAACGGCCCCGCCCTGAGCATCGGCGTGATCCTGCCGCAATCGCGTTTCGACGTGCTGACCGCCGGCATGCTGCGCAACCTCGCCTACCTCGCCCTGGTCATCGGCGTCTTCGGCATCGTCGTCGGGCTGCTCGCCACCGACTGGGTTTCCCGCCCGCTCGCCCGCCTCGCCCGCAAGGCCTCGCGCATGGCCGCCGGCGACTGGCAGACGGTAATAGCGCCGGAAACGCCGATCCGCGAAGTCCGCACGCTGTCCTCGGCGCTCGCCGACATGGCCCGTCAGTTGCAGCGCCACACCGAACACCTCGAACGCCAGGCCGCCGAACTGCGCAGCGGCAACGAACGCCTGCAGGCCGAGGTTGCCGAGCGGATGAAATCGGAAGCGCGCATCCAGGCGCTCAACGTCGACCTCGAGATCGCCAACCAGACCCTGCTCCTCGCCAAGGAAGCCGCCGACTCGGCAAACAAGGCCAAATCGGCCTTCCTCGCCAACATGAGCCACGAACTGCGCACCCCGATGCACGGCATCATGGGCATGGTTTCGTTGGTCCGCGCCCGGGTCAGCGAGCCCAAGCTGCAACACCAGCTCGACCGCGCCATGGAAGCCGCCAGCCGGCTGCTGCTGATCCTCAACGAAATCCTCGACCTGTCCAAGATCGAAGCCGACCGGCTGACCCTCGACCGGGTCGAATTCAAGCTGGCGCCGGTACTCGACAACGTCGCCGCACTGCTCGCCAACAAGGCCGCGGACAAGGGCCTCCGTCTCGAAATCCGGCCGCTGCCCGCCAACGGCGGGCAGACCTTCGTCGGCGACGCGCTGCGCCTCGGCCAGGTCCTCATCAACCTGGTCGGCAACGCGGTCAAATTCACTGAACGCGGCTCCATTGACCTTGCCGTCGACATCGTCGCCGAAAGCGCCGACGACGCCCTGCTCCGCTTTACCATCCGCGACTCCGGCATCGGCATCGCCCCCGAAGACCAGCGGCGCCTGTTCAACGCCTTCGAACAGGCCGACAGTTCGACTACCCGCAAATACGGCGGCACCGGTCTCGGCCTCGCCATCTGCAAGCGGCTGGTCGCCATGATGGGCGGCGACATCGGCGTCGACAGCCAGCCCGGCGTCGGCAGCACCTTCTGGTTCACCCTCCGCCTCGGGCGGACGGCGCATGAACCGCCAGCACTGCCAGCCACGGCCGACGACCACGAAATCCGCCTGCGCCAGCAGCATGCCGGTGCCCGCATCCTGCTCGCCGAGGACGAACCGATCAATCAGGAAGTCACCCGGGAACTGCTCGAACAGGTCGCCCTCGTCGTCGACCTCGCGGAAAACGGCGAAATGGCGGTCAGCATGGCCGGCGAACAACAATACGACCTGATCCTGATGGACATGCAGATGCCGCTACTGAACGGCCTCGACGCCACCCGGGCGATCCGCGCCGGCGGCCCCAACCGGAACACACCGATCCTCGCGATGACCGCCAACGCCTTCAGCGAAGACCGCCAGCGCTGCCTGGACGCCGGCATGAACGAGCACCTCGGCAAACCAGTCGACCCCGAGCAGCTCTACCTGCTCCTGCTGCGCTGCCTGGAGGCCGGCAAGCAGGCTGCGAACTGAATCATCAAGGCATCCCCAACAACGTCCCGATGGCGAAACACGGGGCGAGCGGGTATCGTTGATGAAAAGTCTGCAGCCGCCATATCGCGCTAGCCGGAGATGCGATCACAAGCAGTGGCCTGGCCCACCTGGGGCGTCAGACACAAAGGAGACCGGGAGCGAGAGATGACGGGAAAAGAACAATCCGCTGCCTGGCGGCGCTGGCTGAAGGCCTGCCTGTTGCAGTTCGCGCTGCTTGCCGGGCTGGTTGCGGCCCAGGAATCGCCCCGAGTTCTCGTCCTCCTCTCCTACCACCATGGCTACACCTGGGAAGACCGCATCCTCGACGGTTTCGAGGAATGGGGCGGCGTCGTGGCCGGTCGACCGGCGCTGCACGTCGAGTGGATGGATACCAAGCGCCATCCGGACCCGGCAGCGCGCCAACGATTTGCCGCTTACCTGAAGGAAAAACATGCCGGGCGGCGCTTCGATCTGCTGGTCGCCGTCGATGACAACGCGCTGGAATTCGCCGTCGGGCACGCGATGTTTGCCGGCGTACCTATCGTCTTTGCCGGCATCAACAACGACCCGCGCCAACTCATCGGCGAACGCGCCGGCGTCACCGGCGTCGCCGAACGTTTCGATCTCACACGCACCCTGCAACTGGCCCAGCGCCTGCACCCCGAAGTCAAACGGCTGGTATTCCTGACTGCCGCCGACGAATCCGGTGCTGGCATGCGAAAACATATCGCCGAGGCACTGGCGAATCTGGGCACGGAAATCAACGTCGAGCACTGGATAACACAGAATCTGGCCGTAGCCGACGGACGCCTGCCGCTGCTCGGTGCTGATAGCTTGTTGTTCGCCCTTGGGCCCCAACCCCAGATTGCCGGCGGACGCCCCTTGGGCCCCGAGGACCTGGTCGCCCATGTCCATTCGCGGACCAGCCGCCCGGTCTATTCCGACCTCGACGCCACCGTCGGGCGCGGCGCCCTGGGCGGCTACATGAACAGCGGCCTGGAGAACGGTCGCCTGCTGGCACGGATGGCGCAGCGCGTGCTCGCCGGCGAACGCCCGGAAGACATCCCGATCGTCTATGAAACGCCGCAAGCCCTGATTTTCGACTACCGCGAACTGCAGCGTTTCGGTATTACCGAAAGCGAGCTGCCACCGGGCAGCCAACTGCGCCACCGGCCACCATCGATCTTCGACCCGGAATACCGCAGCGCCCTGCTCGGCTTCACCGCCATCGTCGGCGCGCTGCTCCTGGTGCTCGCCGGCGTGCTGATCCGTGGCCGCATTCTCGCCTCGCGCCATGCCGCCCTGCACTACCAGGCCACCCACGACGACCTGACCGGTCTGCCCAACCGTGCCTGGCTCAACGAACAGCTCCTGCACGGGAAATGGGGGGCCGGGCGCAGCGTCGCCCTGGTCATGGCGGACATCAACCGCTTCCAGTTGATCAACGACACTTACGGGCACTCCTTCGGCGACGAGGTCGTCTCCTGCGTCGCCGAGCGCCTGGCCGGCATCCAGGATGGTCAGACCCAGCTCATCCGCTTCAGCGGCGACGCTTTCGTCATCCTGCGCCGACTCACCGATGCGCAGCAACTGGAAACCCTGTGCGCCCAATGCCAGCGTATCCTGAGCGAGCCGTTTCACGTTGCCGGGCACCGCCTTTCGGTATCGGCGGCATTTGGCGTCACCCTGGCCGCCCCCGGCGAAATCGACCGCGACCGCCTGTTGCGCGAGGCGGACACGGCGATGCACGAAGCCAAGCGCGAGCGCGGCAACCAAGTGGTACGCTTCGACCGCGACATCCACGAACGTGCGCTGCGCCAGTTCCGCCTTGAGGCCTGGCTGCCGAATGCGGTCGCCAACGGCGAGATCCAGGTCTTCTTCCAGCCCATCGTCGAAAACGGTAATGGCAGCATCGCCGGCTTCGAGGCCCTGGCGCGCTGGCAGCACCCCGAGCTGGGCTGGGTGCCGCCGCCCGAATTCATTCGCGCCGCCATCGAAACCGGCTGCATCCGCGACCTGACGCTGGGCATGCTGCGTGCCGCCAGCCGGGCCTTCATGCCCTATCTGGAAGCGGCTTCCCGTCCCTACCTAGGGGTTAACGTCTCGGTCAGCGACATCAACGCCGAGGACTTTCCCGAACGTGTCGCCGCCATCCTGGCCGAGGAAGGCATGCCGGCCGAACGGCTGATCCTGGAAGTCACCGAAGACATGCTGCTCGGCGACAGCGGCAACGTCGCCCAGGTGCTGGGACGCCTGCGGGCGCTCGGACTGCGTATCGCCATCGACGATTTCGGCACCGGCTATTCGTCGATGAGCTACCTCTCCAGCTTCATGGTGAACATCATCAAGATCGACCAGTCCTTCATCCGCAACCTGATCGACAGCTCGTCGGACCAGAAGATCGTTCGCGCGATCGTGTCGATGGCAGCCGACCTGGAACTGAGCGTCGTCACCGAAGGCGTTGAAACCCCCGAGCAGAAAGAACTGCTACGCCAGATGGGCTGCCGCCTGCTGCAGGGTTACCTGTTCGGCCGACCGCAACCGGCACATAGCTGGCTGGGCGAAAAGGGATTGGACCTGGAAGCTTTCCAGCCCTTCCCCGCCACCTAGCCGGCCAGCTTATTCAAGGCCGAGCGAAGCCAGGTAATCCTCGTAGCCGCCGAGGTAATCGACGATGCGGCCGTCGCCCTTGACTTCCAGCACGCGGGTGGCGAGCGAGGAGACGAATTCACGGTCGTGCGAGACGAAGACCAGGGTGCCGTTGAACTTTTCCAGGCCGCTGTTGAGCGCCTCGATCGACTCCATGTCGAGGTGGTTGGTCGGTTCGTCGAGCACCAGCACGTTCGGCTTCTGCAGCATCAAGCGGCCGAACAGCATGCGGCCCTGTTCACCGCCGGAGATGACGTTGACGGCTTTCTTCTGTTCGTCGCCGGAGAAGAGCAGGCGGCCGAGGGTGCCGCGGACCAGGGTTTCCAGGTCGCCGCCTTCGTCGATCGAGGCGCGGGCATAGCCGACGATCCAGTCGGTCAGGCTCTGGCCGCCGGCGAATTCGGCGCTGTGGTCCTGCGCGTAGTAGCCGAGTTTGGCCTTTTCCGCCCACTTCAGCGTGCCGTACTGCGGCTGCAGTTCGCCCATCAGCAGCTTGAGGAAGGTTGTCTTGCCAACGCCGTTCTCGCCGATCACGGCAATCTTCTCGCCGCCGTTGATGGTCAGCGTCAGGTTGTCGACGATCTTGCGCGCGCTGCCTTCATAGGCAAACGTCAGGTTCTCGATCTCGACCGCCTGGCGGTGCAGCTTCTGCTTCTCGTCGTAGTCGAAGCGAATCCACGGGTACTGGCGCGACGACGGCTTGACGTCTTCCGGCTTCAGCTTGTCGATCAGTTTCAGACGGCTGGTCGCCTGCTTGGCCTTGGAGGCGTTGGCCGAGAAACGGCGGACGAAGGTCTGCAGTTCGGCGATCCGTTCCTTGGCCTTGGCATTGGCGCTCGACTGGCGCTCGCGCGCCTGCTGCGCGGCTTCCATGAAGTCGTCGTAGTTGCCGGCGTAGGTGGTGATCTTGCCGTAATCGAGGTCGGCCATGTGGGTGCAGACCTGGTTCAGGAAGTGGCGATCGTGGGAGATGATGATCATCGTCGAATCGCGGTTGTTGAGCACGTCCTCCAGCCAGCGGATGGTGTTGATGTCGAGGTTGTTGGTCGGCTCGTCGAGCAGCAGGATGTCCGGGTTGGCAAACAGCGCCTGGCAGAGCAGCACGCGCAGCTTCCAGCCGGGGGCGACCTCGCTCATCGGGCCGTTGTGCTGGCTGGTCGGGATGCCGACGCCGAGCAGCAGCTCGCCGGCGCGCGACTCGGCGGTGTAGCCGTCGTACTCGCCGACCTTGCCTTCGAGTTCGGCGGCGCGCATGTAGTCGTCCTCGGTCGCCTCCGGGTTGGCGTAGATCGCATCGCGTTCCTGGATCGCGCTCCACAGTTCCTCGTGGCCCATCATGACCACGTCGAGGACGCGCATGTCCTCGTAGGCGAACTGGTCCTGACGCAGGTAGGCCATGCGCTCGTTGACGTCCTTGGAGACGTTGCCGGCCGACGGTTCCAACGCCCCGCACAGGATCTTCATGAAGGTCGACTTGCCGGCGCCGTTGGCGCCGATCAGGCCGTAGCGATAGCCTTCGCCGAACTTGACGTTGACGTTTTCAAAGAGGGGCTTGGCCCCGAATTGCATGGTGATGTTGGCAGCGACGAGCACGACGGTTCCGATCCGGCAAGTATTTCAATAAAGGCGGGATTTTACCCTTTTTGCGCGGCTGGCCGCGGCCGCCGGCCCCATTTTGTGCACCGCGGTGTAACATCGCGGCCGACAATAATGCGCCAGAACCCAGGAGACAGCCCATGGTCCCCCATCTCACCACGGCCCTGAGCGGCCCGCTGCTAGAACTGGAACACCGCTTCCTCGAAGCCAGTCCGCAGATCGAACAGTGGCTGCGCGCCCAGTGGCAGGAATCGACGCCGCCCTTCTATTCGTCGGTCGACCTGCGCAACTCCGGCTTCAAGCTGGCGCCGGTCGATACCAACCTGTTCCCGGGCGGCTTCAACAACCTCAACCCGGCCTTCCTGCCGCTCTGCGTGCAGGCGGCGATGAGCGCGATCGAGAAGTTCTGTCCGGAAGCCAAGCGCCTGCTGCTGATCCCGGAAAACCACACGCGCAACCAGTTCTACCTGCAGAACGTCGCCCAGATCGCCGCCGTCCTCAAGCAGACCGGGCTGGAAGTACGGATCGGCTCGCTGATCCCCGACCTCGCCGGACCGACCCCGGTCGACCTGCCGAACGGTCAGCAACTGCTGCTCGAACCGCTGCGCCGCGACGGCAACCGGATCGGCGTCGCCGGCTTCGAGCCCTGCGCGATCCTGCTCAACAACGACCTCTCGGCCGGCATTCCCGAGATCCTCAGCGACCTCGACGAGCAGTACGTGCTGCCGCCGCTGCACGCCGGCTGGGCGGTGCGCCGCAAGTCCAACCATTTCGCCGCCTACGACCAGGTCGCCAACGATTTCGCCAGCGCCATCGGCATCGACCCCTGGCGCATCAACCCGGCCTTCTCGGTCTGCCGCAGCATCAACTTCCACGAACGGCAGGGCGAGGAATGCCTGGTCGCCAACGTCAGCGCAGTGCTCGACCTGGTGCGCGAGAAGTACCGCGAATACGGCATCGCCGAGACCCCCTACGTGGTCGTCAAGGCTGACGCCGGTACCTACGGCATGGGCGTCATGACGGTGCGCGACGCCGACGAACTGATCGCCCTCAACCGCAAGCAGCGCAACAAGATGAGCGTGGTCAAGGAAGGCCTGGAAGTGTCCGAGGTGCTGATCCAGGAAGGCGTGCATTCCTTCGAGACGGTCAAGGACGCGGTCGCCGAGCCGGTCGTCTACATGATCGACCGCTATGTCGTCGGCGGCTTCTACCGGGTGCACACCGGGCGCGGCAAGGACGAGAACCTCAACGCACCGGGCATGCATTTCGAGCCGCTGGCCTTCGAAACCGGCTGCAACCTGCCCGACTACCGCTGCGGCAACCCCGACTCGCCGCCCAACCGCTTCTACGCCTACGGCGTCGTCGCCCGCCTGGCCTGTCTCGCCGCTGCCGTCGAACTCGAACGGACGGCACCGCCGGTCGACCTCCCGGCCTGACGCCGATGACCCAGCAGCTGCACTTCGAACGGCATCTGCTTGGCGGCAGCGAAAGGCCGCTGCGACTGGCCTTCATCATCGACCCGCTGGATCGCCTGAAGGCCTGGAAGGACTCCTCGGTGGCGCTGATGCGGGCAGCGCAGAGCCACGGCCACGACGTCTTCGCCATCGAGGCGCCGACGCTCGGCTGGCGCAAGCCGGAGGCCGACCATCCGGGCGGCAGCTTCGGCGAGGCGATCCACCTCCATCTGCGTCCCGACGACCATGACTGGTACCGCGAGACGCAGCGCGAATGGCTGCCGCTGAAGGCCTTCGACGCCGTGCTGATGCGCAAGGACCCACCGGTCGATGGCGAATACCTCGCCGCCTGCAGCCTGCTCGAACGCGCCGAGGCCGACGGCGTGCGCGTCTTCAACCGGCCGCGGGCGCTGCGCGACCATGCGGCCAAGCTGGCGATCCTCGAATTCCCGCAGTTCATCCCGTCCACCAAGGTCAGCCGCGACCTCGGCCGCCTGCAGCAATTCATCGACGAACAGCGCGACGTGATCGTCAAGCCGCTCGACAGCAACAGCGGCAGCCGCATCTTCCGCCTGCACCGCAACGATCCCAACCGCAACGTCATCCTCGAGACGCTGACCGGCAACGGCCGCCATACCGTGATGGCGCAGCAATACCTGCAAGCGATCGCCCAGGGCGACAAGCGCATCCTGCTCATCGCCGGCAAGGCGGTGCCCTGGTGCCTGGCGCGCATTCCCAAAGCCGGCGAGACGCGCGGCAACCTGAGCGCCGGCGGCACCGGCGTCGTCCAGGAACTCACCCCCGGCGAACGCCACATCGCCGAAGCCCTCGGCCCGCTGCTGCTCAAGCGCGGCCTGCTGCTGGTCGGTCTCGACCTGATCGGCGAGCGGCTCACCGGGATCAACGTCACCAGCCCCACCGGCATGGTCGAAATCCGCCAGCAGAGCGGCTTCGACGCCGCCGGCGCGACCATCACCGCGATCGAGCACGCATGCGCCGTCTCCTGATCCTCCTTGTCGCCACCCTCGTCGCCGCCTGCGGCAAGGCCCCGCTGCAGGAGCAGCAGGCCTACGTCTTCGGGACCCGGGTCGAGGTCGTCGTCGTCGGCGAAAACCCGGATCTCGGCCGCCAGGCGATCGCCGCCGTGCTGCGCGAATTCGACCGCATGCACCGGACCTACCACGCCTGGCAGCCGTCGGAACTGACCGCCGTGAACGAAGCCATCGCCGCCGGCCGGAAGGCCACGGTGACGCCGGAAATGGCCGCTTTCATGGGCGAGGCGCAGGCGCTCTCGGCGCAGGGCGACCACCTGTTCGACCCCGGCATCGGCGCCTTGATCAAGCTCTGGGGCTTCCACGCCGACGAATTCGTCGCCCGCCTGCCCGAGCCGCAGGCGCTCGCCGACTGGCTCAAGGAAAAGCCATCGATCGCCGACCTGGTCATCGACGGGACCACGGTTTCCAGCCGCAAGCGCGCCCTGGCACTGGATTTCGGCGGCTACCTGAAGGGCGTCGCGCTCGACCGCGCCGCCGCCATCCTGCGCGGCCAGGGCATCGACAACGCACTGATCAACATCGGCGGCAACGTCATGGCGCTCGGCAGCAAGGAAGGCCGCAAGTGGCGGGTCGGCATCCAGCACCCGCGCCAGCCCGGCCCGCTGGCCACCGTGCAGCTCGACGACGGCGAGGCGATCGGCACTTCCGGCGACTACCAGCGCTATTTCGAACTCGACGGCCGCCGCTACTCGCACCTGATCGACCCGCGCACCGCCACCCCGGTCGACCACACGCAGGCGGTCACCGTCCTCATCCCGGCCGGGCCGAAAGCCGGCACGCTGTCGGATGCCGCATCGAAGCCGATCTTCATCGCCGGCCCGGAGCACTGGCGGGCGATGGCCGACCAGATGGGCACGCCGCTCGTCCTGCGCGTCGCCGCCGATGGCCGCATCTCCGTCACCGCCGCCCTCGACCGTCGCCTCGAATATCTCGGCGACCGCGCAAATATCCGCGTTGTGCCTTGATCGCCCCGACCCGCTTGGCTATGCTGGCGGGGAGCTGCCGCAAGCAGAACGGCCGGGCACCAGCCATCGAACAAAAGCAGGTCGGGGGAAAACGCCGTGGGCGAGATTTCTTTACGAAAATCGGGCTTCGCCCACAGCCTGGTGCTACGCACCGGGCTGCTCATCCTGCTTGCCCTGGCCGCCTTCACCGTCGGCATCGTCCGCCTGATCGGCGAACCGACCATCGACCGGCTGGCCAACTCACAACTGCACCTCGCCGCCGAGCAGCTGGAAGCGCGCTATACCCGCCTCCTTGATTCAGTCGAGATTGCCCTGCGCAACAGCCATGCCTGGGGCGCCAACGGCAGTTTCGACCACGGCGACCTGCTGCGCTTCAACGAATTCTTCTTCCCGGTGCTGGCCAACAACACCGAAATCAACTCGGTGATCTACGCCCACGAATCGGGACGCGAGTTCTTCCTGTTGCTCGACAAGGATGGCGGCTGGACCAACCGCATCAGCTTCCCGGCCGAATGGGGCCGGGTCAGCTACTGGATCACCTGGGACGCCGAGCGCCGCATCACCGGCGTCAGCGTCCGCGAAAGCGACTACGACCCGCGCCAGCGCCCCTGGTTCAAGGGCGCCATGGCGCTCACCGACAACCGGCAGATCCACTGGACGCAGCCCTACATCTTCTTCACCAACAAGGCGCCCGGGCTGACCGCGGCGATGCGCTGGCGCGGACGCGACGGCAGCTACCACGTGATCGCCCACGACGTCCGCCTGCGCGACATCGCCCAGGCGACCACCGGCAAGACCATCGGTCGCGACGGCCAGGCCAGCCTGCTGCTCGACGACGGCCGCCTGCTGGCGCCGCCCGGCCTGCCGCGTTTCGCCAGCCCGGAAGCGGGCCAGCAGGCGATGCTGAAGAGTGCCGAGGAACTCGAACTCGGCGAACTTGCCCAGGCTCGCCGCCAGTGGCTGGACAACCCCATGCCGGCGACCGGCATCGACCGCGTCGACCGTCCCGACGGCCGCTGGTACAGCCTGTTCCGCCAACTTGACGCCGGTCGCACCGGGATCTGGCTGGCGCTGCTCGCGCCGCACCGCGATTTCGTGCCGGTTTCCGGCAACGACCTGCTGGTGCTTGCCGCCATCCTGCTCGCCGCGCTCGGCCTGGGCGTCGCCGTCGCCGTCCGCATGGCCCGCCAGTTCGGCGAACCGCTCGCCGAACTGACCGAGGAAAGCCACCGCATTGGCCGCCTCGACCTCGACACGCCGGTGATCGCCACCGCGCCCTGGCAGGAGGTGCAGGAACTCGCCGGCGCCCTGGAAAACATGCGCCAGCAACTGCAGGGCGGCCGCCAGGCCATGCAGGACATCAACGCCGACCTCGAGCATACGGTGGCCATGCGTACCGGCGCCCTGCGCCAGAGCCAGGAAGCCCTGCGCCAGCGCGAAGCCTTCTTCCGCGCCGTCTTCGACAACGCAGCGGTCGGCATCGTCAACCTGGAACCCGACGGCCAGCCGAAAGAGATCAACCGCGCCTTCGCCAGCTTTATCGCCCGCAGCGAAGACAGCCTGCGCCAGGAACACGGCCTCTGCCTGGCAGAAGCCGACAACGAACGCATGCAGCAGATGCTCAGGCGGGTCGCCGATGGCGAGGCGAACCTGCGCAACGAACTGGAGTTCATCGACGCCGACGGCAACCGTCGCTGGGGCGACGTCCAGGTCAGCGCCATGCGCGACGATCAGGGCAAGCTCACCTCGCTGCTGCTCACCGTTCTCGACATTTCCGACCGCCGCGAGATCGAGCGCGAGCTGATCCGCCAGTTCGCCTTCCTGCGCGCCCTCCTTGACACCATTCCCAATCCGATCTTCTACAAGGGTGAACACACCCGCTTCCTCGGCTGCAACCGCGCCTACGAGGAGTTCTTCGGCATCGACCGCGGCCATTTCATCGGCAAGCGCGTCCTTGACCTCGACTACCTGCCGGAAGACGAGCGCCGCGCCTACCAGGAAGAGGATGAACGGGTGATCGCCGAATGCAGCCGCCACAGCCGCGTCGTCACCATGCGCCGCGCCGACGGCAGCCTGCGCGACACACTCTACGCGGTGAGCGGCTTCCGCTCGCCGGACGGCGCGCCGGGCGGCCTGATCGGCGTCATCGTCGACATCACCGCCCAGAAGGACGCCGAGCGCGAGGCGGAGAAAGCGCGCGCCGCCGCCGAATCCGCAGCCGCCGCCAAGGCCGATTTCCTGGCCAACATGAGCCACGAAATCCGCACCCCGATGAACGCCATCATCGGCATGACCCACCTGGCGCTGCAGACGCCGCTCGACGTCCGCCAGCGCAACTACCTGAACAAGGTCGATGCCGCCGCCAAGGGCCTGCTCGGCATCATCAACGACATCCTCGACCTGTCGAAGATCGAAGCCGGCATGATGCGCTTCGAGCGCACGCCGTTCAGCCTCGACGCAACGCTGCAGCACCTCGGCGACCTGAGCGCGCTACGCGCCCGCGAACGCGGGCTGGAACTGCTCTTCGACCTCGCCCCGGACGTCCCCGACCGCCTGCTCGGCGACCCGCTGCGCCTCGGCCAGGTGCTGCTCAACCTGGTCGGCAACGCCATCAAATTCACCGAGCAGGGCGAAGTCCGCGTCGAAGTCCGCCTGCTCGAAGCCGATGCCGACAAGGCGCGCATCCGCTTCGAAGTCCGCGACACCGGCATCGGCATGACGCCGGAACAACTCGCCAGCCTGTTCACCGCCTTCACCCAGGCCGACAGCTCGACCACCCGCAAGTACGGCGGCACCGGCCTCGGCCTGTCGATCTGCAAACGCATCGTCGACCAGCTCGGCGGCCGCATCGGCGCCAGCAGCGAGCCCGGCGTCGGCAGCAGCTTCGTCTTCGAACTACCCTTCGAGCTCGCCAGCCGCGAAGCGGAAACGCCGCGCCGCCTGGGGCTGCCCGAACACCTGCGGACCCTGGTCGTCGACGACAGCCCCGGCGCCCGCGAAATCTTCGCCCACATGCTGGCCGGGCTCGGCATCGAAAGCCGCGCCGTCGGCAGCGGCAACGACGCCCTGGTCGAACTGCAGAGCGCAAACAATGCCGGCCAGCCCTACCAGTTGCTGCTGCTCGACTGGAAGATGCCGGGCATGGACGGCGCCGAACTGCTCGCCGCCGTGCGCCGCGACTTCCCCGGCGCACAGGCGCCGGCGGTGGTGATGATCACCGCCTTCGACCAGGACGAATTGCACGAACTGCTCGAACCGTACAGTGTCAGCGCCATCCTCGGCAAACCGGTGACGCCGTCGTCGCTGTTCGACAGCATCATGCTCGCCCTGCACCGCGCGCCCAGCGTCCCCGAAGCGCCGACCAACGTCGCAGCCAGCACCATTCCGAGCGGGCGTCATGTGCTGCTGGTCGAGGACAACGAAGTCAATCGGGAACTGGCCGAGGAGATGCTGCGCAACTTCGGACTGGTCGTCAGTACCGCCGAAAACGGCGCGATCGCCGTCGAGCGCGTGCGCGACGGCGCTTTCGACCTGGTCCTGATGGACTGCCAGATGCCGGTCATGGACGGCTACGAGGCCACCCGGCGCATCCGCGAGGATCTCGGGCGCAAGGACCTGCCGGTGATCGCGATGACTGCCAACGCGCTCGCCCCCGACCGCGAGCGCTGTCTGGCCGCCGGCATGGACGACCACGTCGCCAAGCCGATCGACGTCGCCCATCTGCAGGCCACCCTCGCCCACTGGCTGAACGGCCTGCCGGCGCAGCCGATCGTCGCCACCGGCAGCAAGCCCGAAGCCGCCGCAGGCGAACTCGACGAAGCCACGGCGCTGGCTCGCCTGGGTGGCAACCGGCAACTCTACCAGCGCCTGCTCAAGCGCTTCGGCGAAGACCAGGCCGATTTCCCGGAACGCCTGCGCGCTGCCCGCGCCGGGCGCGACGACACCCAGGCCATCCTCCTCGTCCATACCCTGCGCGGCCTCGCCGGCAATATCGGCGCCGGCCACCTGGTCAGCCTCGCCGCCGAACTCGAGCATTGCCTGCGGCAGACGCCGGGAGACGGCAACCGCATCGACAGCCTGGTCGTCCGCCTGCTCGACGCGCTGGCCGCGGTCCTTGCCGCGACCGGCGGCGCTGCCGAAGCCGCCGCCCCGGTCAGCCGGCAGATGCCGCTGCCAGTGGAAAGCCTGAGCCAGCTACGGCAATTGCTGGCCGACGACGATGCCGCCGCCGTGCGCGTCTTCGAGGACATCGAAGACGCCTTGCGGCAGCGCCTCGACGCCAGTGCTTTCGATCCGCTGGCCCGCGCCATCGCCACCTACGATTTCGAAACCGCCATCGACATCCTCGACCGGATCGCCGATACCCTTCGCCAGTGAGTCCAGCCACCATGGTTCCCCTGCTGCCCAAGCAAAGCATCCTCGTCGTCGATGACACGCCGGAAAACATTGACGTGCTGCGCAACGTCCTGGCCGCGGACTATCGGCTGCGGGTCGCCACCAGTGGCGAGAAGGCGCTCAAGATCATCTATTCCGACGAACCGCCCGACCTGATCCTGCTCGACATCATGATGCCCGGCCTCTCCGGCCTGGAAATCTGCCGCCGGCTCAAGGCCAACCCGGACCGCCGCCGCATCCCGGTGATCTTCGTCACCGCGATGAGCAGCATTGAGGACGAGGAGCGCGGCCTGGCGCTCGGCGCCGTCGACTACATCACCAAGCCGATCAGCCCGCCGATCGTCAAGGCGCGCGTCCGTACCCACCTCGCCCTCTACGACCAGGCGCGCGAACTCGAAAGGATGGTGCGGCAGCGCACCCAGGAGCTGCTCACCACCCGCCAGCAGATCATCCGCCGCCTCGGCCGCGCCGCCGAATTCAAGGACAACGAGACCGGCAACCACGTCCTGCGCATGAGCCATTACGCCCGGCTGATCGGCGAAGCCCACGGCCTCGGCGCGGAGGCCGCCGGCATCATTTTCCAGACGGCGCCGATGCACGACATCGGCAAGATCGGCATCCCCGACGCCATCCTGCTCAAACCCGGCAAGCTCGACGCCGAAGAATGGAAGGTCATGCACCAGCACCCGGTGATGGGTGCCGAGATCATCGGCAAGCACGACAACGAACTGCTCGAAACCGCCCGCGTCATTGCTCTCAGCCACCACGAGAAGTGGGACGGCAGCGGCTACCCGCACGGCCTGCGCGGCACCGACATTCCGCTCGAAGGACGCATCGTCGCCATCGCCGACGTCTTCGACGCGCTGGTCTCGGTTCGCCCCTACAAGCCCGCCTTCCCGCTCGACGCTGCGCTGCGCCTGATGGAGCAGCAGACCGGCAGCCACTTCGACCCGCAACTGATGCAGGCCTTTCGCCAGGCCCTGCCAGACATCCTGCGCATCCGCGAAATCTATGCCGACGAGAACGGCGCGCTGACCGACCTCGAATTCCACATCCAGGAAATCTACGACCAGCGCAACGATTCCTGAGACAACAAGGCCAGCAAGTAATTCCGCGAGCATATCCGGGGCAAGCTCGGGTACAGTATCGGCCTTGGCAAAACCCTCGGGAGAACAAGGTGAGTGGCACTCTGGAATTCGAATTCCGTTTCGGCAAAGCGAACAAAGGCGCGCCATCCCGGCCGTCCTTCCGCATTCTGGTGCTGGCCGACCTGGCCGGTGCAACGGCCCGGCGTCAGCCGCTGGCGCAACGCTCGGCGCGGATGGTCGACATCGACAACCTGGCGGCGACGCTGGCCGACTTCGCCCCAACCCTGACGCTGCCCGCCAGCGATGACCGCGCAGCACCGGCCGGCACCCTGCGCTTCAGCCAGCGCGACGACTTCCATCCCGACGCCATCTACGCCACGCCGGCCTTCGCCGCGCTGCGCGCCAGCCGCAACGCCCTCGCCGACCCGCAACGCTGCGCGATGACCGCCGCCGACCTCGGCCTCGCCGTCGAAGCACCGCCGCGCCGGGAAAGCGATGCCGACACCCTGAACCGCCTGCTCGGCGGCAGCGCCGCGCACGCCCGGCCAGTCACCGCCGACATCGTCAATCGCCTGGTGCGCGACGTCGTCGCCCAGCACGTCAGCAGCGACGACCGGGCGCTAAGCCAGCGTGCACTGGCCGAATTCGACCAGCGCATCGCCCGGCACATGCGCGCTATCCTGCGTCACCCGGATTTCCGCCGCCTCGAATCGGCGTGGCGCGGCATCTCGCATCTGGTCAGCGAACTGGCCGGCGACGACGGAATTCAGGTCGATCTGCTCGATCTTTCGCGCGACGAACTGCAGGCCGACCTGCTCGCCGGTGGCAAGGGCCTGCGCGCCGCGCTCGCCGAAGGCGTGAGCGAAGACGGCCCGCTGTCGCTGCTCGTTGCCGATTTTTCCTTCACCGCTGCGGCGGCCGATCTCGATACGCTCGATGCGCTGGCCCACCTGGCGATGGCCGCCGACGCCCCCTGCCTGGCCGCTGCCCAGCCCGGACTGCTCGGCTGCGCCTCGGTCGAAGAACTCGCCGATCCGGCGCAATGGCAGCCGCTAGCGCCGGCGCTCGCCGAACGCTGGCAAGCGCTGCGCCGCAGCCAATCCGCAGCCTGGCTGGGCCTGACGCTGCCGCGCCTGCTCGGCCGCCTGCCCTACGGCCGCAACACCGACCCGGTCAGCGCCTTTGCCTTCGAGGAACTGGCCGATGGCGCGGCGCACGAGGATTTCGCCTGGGAAAGCCCGGTCTACGCGCAGGCCCGGCTGCTCGGCGAAGCCTACGCCGAGGACGGCGACGAGATGGATATCGCGGGCTACCTGGAAATCGACGCGCTGCCCAGCTACATCGTCCGCGACGCGCGCGGCGAAGCCCGCCAGCAACCCGGCGCCGAAGTCCTGCTCGGCGAAACGGCGGCCAACGCCATGCTGGCACGCGGCCTGATGCCGCTGCTCAGCTACCGCAACCGCGACGCGGCGCGCCTCCTGCGCTGGCAATCGGTGGCCGCGCCGGCGCGGCCGTTGGCCGGCGTCTTCGCCACCTGAGCCCGGCTATTCCGGCTGGCGCGAATCGATGGCCAGCGTCACCGGACCGTCGTTGACCAGCGCCACTTCCATGTCGGCGCCAAAAACGCCGGTCGGCACCGGCTTGCCCAGCGCCGCCGCCAGTTGATTGACGAAAGCGGCGAACAGCGGACCGGACACGTCGCCGCGCGCCGCCCGCCCCCAGGACGGCCGGTTGCCCTTCTTCACCGACGCGTAGAGCGTGAACTGCGACACCGCCAGAATGTCGCCGCCGGCCTCGACGACGCTGCGGTTCATCACTCCCTCGGCGTCCGGAAACAGCCGCAGGCGGACCAGCTTGCCGGCCATCCAGGCGAGGTCGGCCGCCGTGTCGCCCTCCTCGAAACCGGCCAGGACCAGCAGACCGCTGCCGATCTCCCCGGTCACCGCGCCGTCGACGCTCACCGCCGCCGACTTCACCCGCTGCACGACGACCCGCATGTTCAGGCCGCCAGCGCCTGGCGCAACTGCGCCGCGTAAGCTTCCAGCACCTCGCGCGGCGGGTCCTTGCGCGGCCAGAGCAAGCCGACGCCGTCGTCGGCGTGACGCGGCACGACGTGGATGTGGAAATGGCCGACGGTCTGCCCGCCCGCCTCGCCGTTGCATTGCAGCAGCGTCAGCCCGGCCGGCGCGAAGGCAGCCTGCGCCGCCTGTGCCACCCGGTGCGCGGTGCGCATCGCCGCCGCCGCCTCGTCCGGCGTCAGGTCGAGCAGGGTCGCCGCGTGGCGCTTCACCGCCACCAGCGTATGCCCCGGGTTGAGCTGGCCGAGGTCGAGGAAGGCGATCGTCTGCGCATCCTCGAACACCACGGACGCCGGAATCTCGCCGGCAATCAGGCGGCAGAAGATGCACTGCCCGGCGGGTGAAGTATCGACGAACATCGGCACGGCAAACTCCTCGCGGCAAAAACCGGCATTGTATGCGAGAGGCTGGCGCGCGCCGGCGATAGCGGCTAACTTAGCGGCAACACCCCGCCCGGAAATCCCATGCCATCCCCCACCCGCATCCTGATCCTGCACACCGGCGGCACCATCGGCATGGCCGCCGCCGCCGACGGCTACCGGCCACTCGCCGGCTTCCCGGAACGCCTGCGGCAACGCCTGACCGACGCCGCGGCCGACTACGACATCGTCGAACTGCCGCCGATCGACAGCGCCGACCTGCGCCCCGGCCACTGGCCGTCCATCGCCGACGCCCTGCTCGCGCACTGGGACAGCCACGCCGGCTTCGTCGTCCTGCACGGTACCGACACCATGGCCTGGAGCGCCTCGGCGCTCTCCTTCATGCTGCGCGGCTGCGCCAAGCCGGTGATCCTCACCGGCGCCCAGATCCCGCTCGACGAACCGGGCAGCGACGCCCTCGCCAACGTCCGTGGCGCGCTGCATTTCGCCGCCACTCCGGCGCTGCGCGAAGTCAGCATCTACTTCGGCGGGCGCCTGCTGCGCGGCAACCGCAGCCGCAAGCTCGCCGCCACCCGCTTCGCCGCCTTCGACTCGCCCAATTACCCGCCGCTCGGCGAAGCCGGTAGCACTTTCGTCCTCCACCACGACCGTCTGCTCGCCGCCGGCGAGCGCCGCTTCAGCGTTCCCGCCTACGACGACCAGGCGGTCGCCGTCCTCACCCTGCACCCGGGCTTTCCCGCCGCACTGGTCGATGCGCTGAGCGCCAATCCACGACTGCGCGGCATCGTCCTCCAGACCTACGGCGTCGGCAACGCGCCGCTGGGCGACCGCGCCTTGATGGCCGCCCTCGAACGCGCCGCCGCCCGCGGCATCGTCCTGCTCAACGTCACGCAGTGCCTGTACGGCAGCGTCAGCCAGGAAACCTACGCCACCGGCAACGCCCTCGCCCGCCTCGGCGTCGTTGCCGGCGGCGACCTGACGCTGGAGGCCGCCTTCGCCAAGCTGCATCTGCTGCTCGCCGCGACCAACGACGCGGCAGCGGTGCGGCGCGAAATGGGCGAAACCTGGTGCGGCGAGATGTCCTGACAAGCGCCCCGTTTCACATGAAACCGGAAGGCTGACACGCCAAAGCAAACGACTTCATGGACTTCCGCGATCTCGGCCAAAGCTCAAACACGATGGCACGACCAAGGCAAGACGCGCTTAGCCATTTGCTTGCCGACTCCGGGTCTACCAACAACTACTAATAAGCCAACAAATTAGTAGACCTTGCGAGGCGCCAGTCCCATACTAATCTCTACTAATTGATGAATAATTTAGTAGACAAATGAGAAAGCCCGCCACCGCCCCCGACTTCGCCCAACTCATACAAGACCTCAGCCCCGACGCCTATCCCTGGGTCACGGCCAACATCAATCCGCTGATCGGCGGTCGCTACCTGCACTGGGACGAGTTACGTTACCGGCCAGCGCCGGACAACGCCAGCAAGGAAGCCTGGTGGGCCTCCATCCAGCTCGGCCGGGCCGCCCTGCTGCAGGAGTTGCCGCTGTTCGACAAGGCCGGCAGACCTTTCCGCTTCGCCACCCCGGCGCCGGTCCTCATCGCCCTGCATCACATCGACCGCGACGCCGCCGGCCAGATCCACTCGCCGGCCGGCGCGCCGATCCGCGAAGAACCCCAGCGCTACCTGATCAACTCGCTGATCGAGGAAGCCATCACTTCCAGCCAGCTCGAAGGCGCCTCGACCACCCGCCAGGTCGCCGCCGCCATGCTCAAGAGCGGCCGCAGGCCGCGCGACCACAGCGAGAAGATGATCTTCAACAACTACCGCGCCATGGAACACCTGCGCGAGATCAAGAACGATGCGCTGACCCCCGCCCTCATCCTGGAGCTACATCGCATCCTCAGCGAAGACACCCTGGACGACCCCGCCGACGCCGGGCGCCTGCGCCAGACCGACGACATCCGCGTGGTCGACCCGCGCGACGGCACCATCCTCCACGAACCGCCCGCCCACGCAGAACTGCCGCAACGCCTGCAACGGCTGTGCGACTTCGCCAACGCCGACGAAAGCGCCTCACCCTTCGTCCATCCCGTGCTGCGCGCCATCCTGCTCCACTTCATGATCGGCTACGACCACCCCTTCGCCGACGGCAACGGCCGCACCGCCCGCGCCCTCTTCTACTGGTCGATCGCCCGCAGCGGCTACTGGCTGATGGAATACACCTCGATCAGCCACATCATCCGGCGCGCCCCGGCGAAATACATGCGCGCCTACCTGCACAGCGAATCGGACAACAACGACAGCACCTATTTCCTGCTCCACCAGCTCACCACCATCCGCCAGGCCATCGCCGCGCTGCACGAATACCTGGACCGCAAAAGCCGCGAACAGAAGGAAACCGAAAAACTGCTTGCCGCCTCGGTCAGCCTGCGCAGCCGCTTCAACCACCGGCAGACCGCCCTGCTCAACCACGCCCTGCGCAACAACGGCACCGAATACCGCGTCGACGCCCACCAGCGCTCGCACAACGTCGTCTACCAGACCGCCCGCAGCGACCTGCTGAGCCTCCACGAACTGGGGCTGCTGATCAAGACGAAACAGGGGAATGCTTACGTTTTCTATGCACCGGAGAATCTGCGCGAGCTGCTGGCGGAGCTGGCGAAAACCTGAGCTCAGTAGGTCCAATCCTCGTGCCGGACCGGCAAGCGGTTCAGCGCATCCCGCACCTGCCGCCAATGCGGCAGGAAGCCCTCCATCAGGCTGGCGAAGCGGGCGTTATGGGTCGGTTCGAGCAGGTGCGTCAGCTCATGGACGACGATGTACTCCAGGCATTCCGGCGGTTTCTTGGCGAGGTCAGTGTTCAGGCGGACGTGACCGGCGACAGGGTTGCAACTACCCCAACGGGTGCGCATGCGCTGCACGAAAATCTTCCCGGCTTCCACGCCAATCAGCGGCTGCCATTTTTCCAGCAGGGCCGGCACGGCCTGCCTGATCTGTTCGCGGTACCAGGCATCGAGGATTTCCTGGCGCCGCGCCGCGTCGCACCCCGGCCGCACCTGCAGCAGCAGGCTGCTGTGGCCAAGCTCAACGGCCGGCGCCGCCTCCCTCTCGACGACCTTCAGCAGATAACGCTTGCCCCAGACGTAATGGCTTTCCCGGTCGAGGAATTCGCGTGGCGTTTCGCGCTCCTGGGCGAGGATCTTCCGCTGCTGGCGTTTGATCCAGGCCAGTTTGGCGATGGCGAAGAGACGGATGGTTTCCAGTTCCATGCCCGCCGGTGCAGCTATCCGCACCCGCCCATCCGGTGGATAGACACTCAGATGCACATGCTTGATGGCCTTGCGCACGACTTCCGCGCGGAAGTCGCCGAGGTCTAGCGTCGCCTTCATCAGTACTCGGCCTGCGCCTTGACGATCAGGAAGACGCGTTCGACCAGCTCGATGTCCTTCAGCACCGCGTACAAGGCCTGCTTGATGATGTTTTCCTTCGGCACGCTGCCCCGCCAGCCGTCCGGCCGGTGCTGCCTGACCGCCTCGTCCAGGCGCAGGACCAGCGCCAGCGCCGGCTCGGTCCCGCCGTAGCCGGCCGGTTGTTCGGCAAGCGTCTGCGCCGGCACAAAATCCTTCAGGTTGTTGTACAGGGCGCGCTTGCCCGGCGTATCCAGCCTGGCCGGCAGATCGCCTGCATTGCCCTGGTGCACGCGGGCGGCGAGTTCGGCGATGCGCTTCAGGTAGTCCTCGTACTCGACGGCCTTTTCCCGGCGCAGGCGGATGATCTCGTCGAGCAGCGCCGACATTCTGGCAAAGTAGGCCGGGTCGGTCAGGCTTTCCTTGATGATCTTGCTGCGCACGTTGTTCTCGATGGTCTCGGCCACCGCGTCGCGATTGCCCTTGAGCCCGCCCAGTTCGTCGGCGATGGTGGCGGCGATGCCGCTGCGGACGATCAGGTCGAGCAAGCCCAGGCCGTCAAAGGGCGAAATCTTGCGCGGCTCGTCGGCCTGGATGTAGGTGTCGATCAGGTGGCGCATGTCGGCCTCGTAAGGCTTCAGGTCCAGCGTCTCACCACTTGCCTTGCGGATGATCTCGCGCAGGTCCACGTAATCCTTGACCTGGCGCTGGATGTTGCCAGCCTGCGCCGCCGTGTAGCCGGCGCCTGCCATCTCGTCGCCGATATTGGCGTAGGCCCGTAGCAGCGCCACCACCGCCTTGTAAAACTGCACCCGGCGCGGCTCGTGCGCCTTCAGATCGCCGGCCACTTCGGTATTGCCGCAGAAGTAATGGATGTATTGCAGCGTCTCGCGCGGCGGCGGCACCGGTTCGCACAGCAGGGCCAGCGCTTCCAGCGCGTCGTCCAGGGTTTCCCGCCCGAGCGTCAGGCGGTCCTTGAGCAGCACCTCCGGATCGGCACCGCCGGCGCTGCGGTCCAGCTCCGACGAATAGACGGCGATGGCGTTCTCCACCTTCTTGAACAAGTCCTTGTAATCGACGATGTAGCCGAAATCCTTGTCGTCGCCGTCGAGCCGGTTGGTGCGGCAGATCGCCTGGAAAAGGCCATGATCCTGCATCGACTTGTCGATGTAGAGATAGGTGCAGGGCGGCGCGTCGAAGCCGGTGAGCAGCTTGTCCACCACCACCAGCAACTTCATGCTGGCCGGTTCCCTGACGAACAGCGCCTTGGCCCGTTCCTCGTAGGTTTCGGTCTTGCTCAGGCCGGGCTTGGCCACGACATCGGCGAGCAGCGCGTTATAGGTGTGGTAGATGAACTGGCGGTCGGTCTCGGAATTGGCGCCGGTTTCCTCCAGCGTCACATCCTTCGCCTGCGGGTTGTACGAGGTGACCACCGCGCAGCGCCCCTTGAACGGCGTCTTCTCGAACAGCGTGAAATACTTGCAGGCCTCGTGGATGCTCGCCGCCACCAGGATGGCGTTGCCGCGTTCGCTGGACAGGCGCGGCTTGAGGCTGAAATCGAAGATGATGTCGGCGACCACCCGCTCCATGCGCGAGCGCGAACTCAAGACCCGCTGCATGGTGCCCCAGGTTTTCTTCAGCTCGTCCTTCTGCCAGTCGTTGAGCCCCTTGGTCCGCGCCTCGAACCACTGGTCGATGCGCTCGCTCGAGCTCAGGCGCTGGTCGATGTCGCGCGCCTCATAGACCAGATCGAGGACGACGCCGTCGTCCACCGCCTCGCTGAACTTGTAGGTGTGGATGTAGCCGCCGAAGACCTCCAGGCTGGTCGCCTTGTCCTGCTTCAGCAATGGCGTGCCGGTAAAGCCGATGAACAGCGCGTTCGGTAGCAGCGCCTTCATCACCCGGTGCAGCTTACCGCTCTGCGTGCGATGGCATTCGTCGACGAAAACGAACAGCTCGCCTACCGCCGGGCTCGGCTGGGCCTGCAGTTCCTTGATGAAACCCTCGAAGTCGTCCACGTCCTTGCGCCCGAACTTGTGCACCAGCGAGCAGAGCAGGCGCGGCCTGGCCTGCCCGAGCTGGGTCATCAGGTCACGGCCGCTGCTGCTGCGGTGGATGGTCTCGCCGGCCTCGGTGAATACCCGCTGAATCTGCTTGTCCAGCTCGTCGCGGTCGGTGACGATGACCACCCGCGCCTGCGGCTTGTTTTCCAGCAGCCACTTGGCCAGCAGCACCATCAAGATGCTCTTGCCGGCGCCCTGGGTGTGCCAGATGATGCCGCCCTGCCGGCGTCCGACCTGCGCCTGTGCCGCCTTGATGCCGAAATACTGGTGCACCCGCGGCAGCTTCTTGATGCCGCCATCGAAGAGCACGAAATCGTGGATCAGTTCGAGCAGCCGGCGCCGCTCGCAGAGTTTGAGCAGGTACTTGTCGAGCTTGAAACGACGGTTGTCGTCCTCGTCTTCCTTCCATTTCAGGAAGTACTTTTCCTCGGTGCCGACAGTACCGTACTGCAGCCCTTCCGAATCGTTGCCGGCAAAGACGAACTGCAGCGTGCTGAAGAACCAGGCATTGAACTCGGGCAACTGGTTGGAAAGGTTCTGGCGGATGCCGTCGCCGATGCTGACCCGGCTGTTCTTCAACTCCAGCACGGCGATGGCTAGCCCGTTCAGGTAAAGCACCAGGTCCGGCCGCCGCTCGTGGCCCCCCTTCAGCGTCACCTCCTCGGCCAGCGCGAAATCGTTGCTCTCCGGCGTCGCCCAATCGACCAGATGCACCGTCTCGGTCACCCGGCCGGCCTCCACCTTGACCGGCACGCCGTAGCGCAACAACTGGTACACCGCCTCGTTGTTGGCGTACAGCGTGCGGTTGGGATTGCCGGCCTCGCTGCGCAGCTTGTGCAACGCGGCGCTGACCTGCGCCGGCGTGTTGCCGCGACGGACCAGCCAGTCGCTCAGCAGGCCCTCCTCGACATTGCTGTTGCCGGCCCGCTCGCTCCAGTCGCCCAGGAAACGGTAGCCCAGCTCCTCCGTGAAGAGCCTGATGACGCGTTCCTGCGTCGCGCGTTCCGGTTTGCCGATGCCGGTCATTTTTTGCGCCCTCAGTTCTTGTCGGCGACGACTTCACCAAACGACAGATCGTTCTGCGGGCTGCGTGGCGGCCAGTCGCCCGCTGCCTTGCGCTCCTCGAACCAGCGGTGCATGGCGGCATCCTCAACCGCATATTCGCCCCGCGCCGATTTCCAGACCAAGGCCGGCATCCGCTCACGCAGCGATTCCAGGGCCTTCTGCGCCTTTGCCGAACTCACCGTTTCTCCGGTCTGCGCCCGATAGAACTTCAGCGCCTCGGCGTCGTAAGGACGAAAGCGTGGCCCCTGTTCCAGCATGCGCCAGAGTACCGCCTGCTCCAGCGGCCGGAGCCCGAGGAAATCCGATTCCATCTGAAGCTGATCATCCCGCTGGCGCTGCAAGGCGGCTTCCAGCATGGCCAGTTCAAAACGTCCCTCATATTGGGAAAGAGGACTCAAGGCTTGCCCCAGCGCTTCCATGAAAAATTGCGGGCGATTGCCGAAACCCTCGAAGGCACGGTACAGCGCCCCTCGATCCACCGGTCGCAAGTCCGGCCGCTGAGTCTCGATCCGCTCGGCAATGAAGTCGATGAAGGCCTGATCGAGCAAGGGCATGCGCTGTATCTGCGAACCGTAGAACGGGGCCCCGTTGGAATTGACTAGCCGCAACAATTTGTCCCGGTCCGAACCCGACATCACCAGCATGAGGTTAACCGCCGCTGGTGCATTCAATTGGTCGCGTGCCGACTTCAAGGCCGTCATCGCGTTCTCGCCGGCCTCGCTGGTCAGCGCATGCTGGGCTTCATCAATGACCAGCGCCACCGGTTTTTCTGCGGTTTCGTGCAAGGCGCGCAAGGCGTCCACCAAAGTCAGACCATCGATCTTGCCGATGCGGCTGGTGTCGACCTGCAACCAGCCCGCCAGATTCAGCTTTTCCACCCCCGCTTCCTTGGCCAGCCTGGCCACCCTGCCCAGATGCGGCTGCAGGGCGCGCCCGATCGCCTCGGCGATCAATGCCCCCGGATCCCGAGCCAGATCGGCCCACAAATCGACATAGACGGGCACGATCCCCGCCCGCTCCAAGGCCGGCAACAGGTCTCCGCGCAGAAAAGTGGTCTTGCCGGTACGCCGCGGTGCCGCCAGAAAAAGCCCATTGTGCGCATCGCTGAAAACCGCCTTGCCTTGCAGTGTGCTGACCAGTTCATCCGCCAGGGCGGTGCGCGGGAAGGAGACCAGGCTCATGATTATCCTCTTTTATCTTCGAAAAGATAATTTATCAATTTGCGGATAATAGACGATAAAATTCTGTTGGCAAATCAAATGTTCGGAGTTCACCTACCAAATGTTCGGACCTCCCCGGTCAAATGTTCGGACCTCGACCGCCATTTGTTCAGAGTTCACCTTGCACTCCGGGCAAAGTACAACTCAAGCCTCCCCGAACAAGTCCACGCTACGCGCGATTGCCTGCGCGATGTGAGCGTCCGAGAAAATCTCGCGTTCCAGCTTCCTCCGCCACTCCGGATCGGCCGCAATCAACTGCCTGACCGCGTCCACGCTGACCTGCCGACCCGAGCGCCGGATTTCGACCATGGCCATGTCCACCGTCGCCAGCAGTTCCAGCGCTTCGGTTTTCTCGTAATGGAACTGCGCCAGCCAGGTACGCAGTTCTGGACCGTGCCACTTTTCCACATAAGCCTCGGCTTCCGCCAGCTTGGCACCGGCCATCAAGCCCTCGTACTGGCCGTTGTGGACACTGCGCACGTAGCCCCGCTTCAAGGCGATGCCCTCGCCGCCTTCATAGCGCGTCTTATGGTTGTAGGGGCCGGCGGCCTTCTTCAGGTAGCCCTCGGCGATGCCTTCGTTACGGCGATGCAGCAGGTAGAGCAGCTTGGTCCGCCGCACCCGCGCCAGCGGAAACTTCTCGCTGCCGAACATGCCGGCCAACATCCCGAGCAATGCCGCTTCCTCGAACTGCACATTGTGCGGCCGGGCTGGCGGCGGCGGTTCGACCGGTGTCGCGGGAAAGGGCAGCACCGTTGCCGACGGCGACAGCAGGCGAATCCGCCCGGTCAGCAGTTCCTGCATCATGCCCTGCTTGATGGCACGGGCCTTGGTCAATCGGGTTTCGACGGCGGCGATGTCGGCGTCCATGTCGGCGAGGACTTGGGCGATGGCGGTTTGCTCTTCTTGTTCTGGACAAACAATCTCAACAGATTCAATGGTACGAGCATTCAAGCTGGGTACCCCAGAAGCCTCGTTGTATTGCATCCAGTCGATCAGGCAAAACCAGTAATAAAGAAACTTGGCACTGTTCGGCGCCTTAATTTCTGAGTAAAAAAGCGTATCTACTGTCCAAAATGGGACTTCCATGAACTGGGGTTGGTTAATGGTTCCCTTCCGGCCAATTAACACCGATGGTTTGTCGTACAGAAATTTACTTGCCAACCCAATTTGTCCCCCAGAAGCGAGTATTGGATAGGGACCATCAATACTCTCGACTTCGTTCTGCGACCTGCCATGCCGTATTGAGAGAAGATCGCCCAAGGGCTTCTTTCCCCATTCCCCTGCAAACCCCGGCAAGCGACGCTGGGCGGTGAGGAGTTCCTGCATCGCGCCTTGCTTGATCTGGTGCTTCTTGGCGAGTAGTTGTTCCAGCGATTCGATCAGCGCATCGGCATCGCTCAGGGCGGTAGCGATGGCTTGTTGCTCGTTTACTGTTGGCGGCGCCGGAATTTGATACGACCGGAGAATTCCAAGATTCGTGTGAGGTACACCAGTCTGAATAGCGCTATCAAATATCTGCCTTTGCCCGCCTGGGCTAGAAAAATACTGAAAAACGTACCCAACACTAACCAAATTGGTGTTGAGTGAAAGCTTCATTTGGCTCTGCGACACAACATATTCGCTGTAAGGTTCAGGCGGAACTATCGACACCTGCCCAAGCGTTCCTCGCTGCGTAAACACAAGGTCACCAGGTTTTGCCAAATTAGCTTGTAACTGCTTTGCCTTTTGATTCGAAACAAAAACAAAATCACCGGATACATAACCTTTCCCCATGTTTTGCCCCCGTATAACTGGTACACCAGCCAGGACATAGTCCTTTGAGACAAGGTCTGAACCAAATGGGCCGCCTACGATTGCGTTGGGACGGCTTTCAACTATCTGGGCGACAAATAGGCAATTCCAGTCTGTTGGGACATCCCCAAGCTCAGTCTGCTTGAACCCGGCCCCCACCAGATACTTCGCGCTAGGCTCCCTCACTTCCATGCGAACCCCATCTTTTCCAGATGCGCGGCGACGCGGGATTCGAGTTCGTCGGCGCGGGCGTTCAAGGCCTGCAGCGGCGTGGCGTAGCGCTCGGCCAGTTCCCGCAGGCGTTGGCTCAGGGCCTGGCTGACGCGTTCGATTTCGGCGTGCAGGGTGGCTTCCAGCGTCGCCAGCCATTTGCGGTCCACCACCAGGGTCTGGATTTCGGCGGCGCTCAGTTGCGGGTAGCGGGCGTAGGCGGCGGCGTCGAGGGCGGCAGCGGCTTCCTTGCTGCGCTTTTTCAGCTCGCTTTCGTCGGCGGCGAGCTTGAGCCAGGTTTTCAGCACTTTCAGCTCGTCGACCGCGGACTTTTCCTCGCCGCTGTCCCGGATCTCGCGGATGCGGTCGCGGACGGCGGCGGCGTTGATCCTGTCGAAGCCGGCAAAAACCTCGTCCTCGCCGGCGTGTTCTTCTTCCAGTTCGGCAAGCTGGCCGGCGATGCCTTCCAGTTCGGCATCGAGCGCGTCGAGGGCGGCCTGCTCGGCGGCGAGGTATTCGGCGACGATCAGCGGTTTGGGCAGCAGGTCGCAGGCCCAGCCTTTGTCCTTTTCCTTGCCCTGCTTGCTGGTTTCGATGATGCGGTAGGTGGGCGCCTGCCAGCCGTCGGCGCTGATCAGGTAGGCGTCGTCCTGCAGGGTCGCCGCCCAGTAGTCCAGCAGGTGCTGGTAGAGGTCGTAGGCATCGACCAGCGGCTTGTCCTGGTAGTGGGCGAGCAGGCTTTCGCCCAGTTCGACGATCAGTTCCTTGGGGTGAAAGCCGGCTTGCAGGGCTTTCAGGCGCGGTGCCCAGACTTGCCGCCAGGCGGCGAAATGGGCGTTCATGCCGGCGAGGAAGGCGGCGAACTGCGGGTGTTCCTGGATGCGCCGCTTGATCTCGGCGGGCGTTCCCCGGAGTTGCAGGTAGCCGGGGCGTAACTCGGCAAAGAGGGCGTCGCGCAGTTGCGGGCAGACCGCCCAGTAGGCGGCGAGCGCGTCGATGTCGGCGGCCGGGATGCCGCCCTTGAGGTGGGCTTCGATGTCCTGCCGGTCCTCGGCCTGGCTGGCGTCGATGTAGCGCGGCAGGTTGAGGTTGTAGTCGTTGTTCTCGATCTCGTCGAAGCCGACCAGGCGGGCGTAACGGGGATCGCTGCCGTCCTGGCGGGTGAAGGTATCGACGATGCGGTGGATGTCCTGCTCGCGCAGCCGGTTCTTGGGACCGTCCTTGGCGTAGCCCTGACTGGCGTCGATCATGAAGATGCCCTTCCTGGCGGCGGCGTCTTCCTTGTCGATGAGCAGGATGCAGGCGGGGATGCCGGTCCCGTAGAAGAGGTTGGCCGGCAGGCCGATGATGCCCTTGAGGTAGCCGCGGCGGACCAGGTTGCGGCGGATTTCGGCTTCGGCGTTGCCCCGGAAGAGGACGCCGTGCGGCAGGATGCAGGCGCCCTTGCCGTTGGGCTTGAGGGAACGGACGATGTGCAGCAGGTAGGCGTAGTCGCCCTGCTTGGCCGGCGGCACGCCGAAGCCTTCAAAACGCTCGAAGGGATCGTTGAGGGCGTCGAGCCCGTTGCTCCAGCGCTTGTCGGAAAACGGCGGATTGGCGACAACGTAGTCGAAGGTCTTGAGCAGTTCATGATTCCGCTCGTCGCGGTACTTGGGATCGGTCAGGGTGTTGCCCTGCATGATGACCGCCGTCGGGTTGTCGTGCAGGATCATGTTCATGCGCGCCAGGCCGCTGGTGGCGGCGTCCTTCTCCTGGCCGTAGAGGTTGACGTCGGCCTTGGCCTCGTCGCCGACCTTGAGCAGCAGCGAGCCGGAACCGCAGGTCGGGTCATAGACGGTGGTGGCGTTGCTGGTGGCGGCACTGCCGATGCCGAGAATCCTGGCCATGATGCGGCTGACTTCGGCCGGCGTGTAGAACTGCCCCTTGCTCTTGCCCGACTCGCTGGCGAAGTGGCGCATCAGGTATTCGTAGGCGTCGCCGAGGATGTCGTCGCCGTCGGCGCGGTTTTTCGAAAAATCCAGCGCCTTGTTCTCGAAGATGGCGATCAGGTTGCCGAGGCGCTCGACTTTTTCCTTGCCGCTGCCTAGCTTCACGTCGTCGTTGAAGTCCGGCATCTCGGAAAGCTTGTTGGCCTCGGCAAGCGGTCCGACGATCTTCTTGTTGATCTGGTCGCCGATGTCGCTCTTGCCCTTCAGCGCCACCATGTCGGCGAAGGAGGCGCCGGCCGGAATGACGATGGGCGCGAAGGGCTGGCCGGCGTACTTGTCGGAAACGTACTTGATGAACAGCATCACCAGCACGTAATCCTTGTACTGGCTGGCATCCATGCCGCCGCGCAACTCGTCGCAGGAAGCCCAGAGGGAGGAGTAAAGCTCGGATTTCTTGATGGCCATCAATGGTGCGTTTCAGGTTCGTGAACGAATCATCATCGCCGGCACCAGCCGGAAAAAAGAGAAGGCCCCACGCGGGGGCCTTCTCCTCGTTGAACGGGGCGTTAGCCGCCGGTCAGATGTCGATTCGCGCGTTAAGGGCGTTATTCTCGATGAATTCACGCCGGGGTTCCACGTTTTCGCCCATCAGCGTGGTGAAGATCTCGTCGGCGGCGATCGCGTCGTCGATCTGCACGCGCAGCAGGCGGCGGACCTTGGGGTCCATCGTGGTTTCCCAGAGTTGTTCCGGGTTCATTTCGCCAAGACCTTTGTAGCGCTGCTTGGCGATGCCGCGTTCGACTTCGTTGAGCAGCCACTTCATGGCGTCGCCGAAGTTGCTGGCGACCTGTTTCTTCTCGCCGCGGGCCATGACGCCGCCGTTGCCGAAGAGGTCGGCGAGGGTTTCGGCGGTGCGCTTGAGCTGCATGAAGTCACCGGAGAGCAGCAGGTCTTCGTCGATCAGGCCGACCTTGAGGTTGCCGTGGTGCATGCGCTCGACGCGCAGGATCCAGCGTTCCTGGATGTCGTCGAACTTGGGCACCATGCGGGTGCCGGCGGGGATGCGGGCGGCGATCAGTTCGGCGCTGGCGCGGGCCTTTTCCTCGCTGGAGAGATCGACGGCAATGTTGTGGCGGACGATGGCTTGCAGGACTTCCGGATTCACCAGGTGGGCGAGGCGTTCGATGATCGCTTCGGTGGCGAGCCAGGAACGGGCCAGGCCTTCCAGGGCGGGGCCACTGATCGGGTTGCCGGCGGTCGGCTGAAGCACGGCTTCATCCAGCGCCATGTTGAGCAGGAACTGGTTGTATTCGAGGTCGTCCTTGAGGTAGCGCTCGGTTTTGCCGTGCTTGACCTTGTACAGCGGCGGCTGGGCGATGTAGACGTAGCCGCGCTCGATCAGCTCGGGCATCTGGCGGTAGAGCAGCGTCAGCAGCAGGGTGCGGATGTGGGCGCCGTCGACGTCCGCGTCGGTCATGATGATGACGCGGTGGTATCTGAGCTTCTCGACGTTGAAGTCGTCCTTGCCAATGCCGGTGCCGAGCGCGGTGATCAGGGTGACGATCTGCTCGGACGAAATCAGCTTGTCGAAGCGCGCCTTCTCGACGTTGAGTACCTTGCCGCGCAGCGGCAGGATCGCCTGGAACTTGCGGTCGCGGCCCTGCTTGGCAGAGCCGCCGGCGGAGTCACCCTCGACGATGTAGATTTCGCACTGCGCCGGGTCTTTTTCCTGGCAGTCGGCGAGCTTGCCGGGCAGGCCGACGCCGTCGAGCACACCTTTACGACGGGTCATTTCGCGGGCGCGGCGGGCGGCTTCACGGGCGCGCGAGGCTTCGACGATCTTGCCGCAGATGGTCTTGGCGTCGATCGGGTTCTCGAGCAGGAAGTCGGCCAGCTTTTGCGCCACGACTTCCTCGACCGCCGGCCGCGCCTCGCTGGAGACCAGCTTCATCTTGGTCTGCGAGGCGAACTTGGGATCGGGCATCTTCACCGAGAGTACGCAGGCCAGACCTTCGCGCATGTCGTCGCCGGCAATCTCGACCTTGGCCTTCTTGGCGATCTCGTTTTCGTCGATGTACTTGTTGATGACGCGGGTCATCGCGGCGCGCAGGCCGGTCAGGTGGGTGCCGCCGTCGGACTGCGGAATGTTGTTGGTGAAGCAGAGCACCTGTTCCTGGTAGGAATCGTTCCACTGCATCGCCACTTCGACGCCGATCGTGACGCCGTCGCCGCCGACCTTGGCTTCGCCGGTCGAGTAGAAGATTTTCGGATGCAGGACGCTCTTGCTGCGGTTGATGTATTCGACGAAGCTCTGTACGCCGCCGGCAAAGGCGAACAGTTCGTCCTTGCCGGAACGCTGGTCGACCAGGCGGATGCTGACGCCGTTGTTGAGGAAGGACAGCTCGCGCAGGCGCTTGGCGAGAATTTCGTAGTGGAATTCGACGTGGCCGAAGATTTCCTCGTCGGCCAGGAAGTGCACTTCGGTGCCGCGCTTTTCGGTATCGCCGAGGATTTTCAGCGGCGAAACCTCGAAGCCGTCGCGCTGTTCGAGGACGCGGTCGATCGGCACACCGCGGTTGAATTCGATGAAATGTTTCTTGCCGTCGCGCCGGATGGTCAGGCGCAGCCACTTGGACAGCGCATTGACGCAGGAGACGCCGACGCCGTGCAGGCCGCCGGAGACCTTGTACGAGTTCTGGTTGAACTTGCCGCCGGCGTGCAGCTCGGTCAGCGCGATTTCGGCGGCCGAACGCTTGGGCTCGTGCTTGTCGTCCATCTTGACGCCGGTCGGGATGCCGCGGCCGTTGTCGATGACCGAAATCGAGTTGTCGGTGTGGATGGTGACGATGATGTCGTCGCAATGCCCGGCCAGGGCTTCGTCGATCGAGTTGTCGACGACTTCGAAGACCAGGTGGTGCAGGCCGGTGCCATCGGAGGTATCGCCGATGTACATGCCCGGGCGCTTGCGCACGGCCTCCAGGCCTTCGAGGATCTGGATGCTGGATTCGCCGTAAGCCGGCGAGGCGCTTTGCGGGACGTTCTCTTCACTCATTGTTCTGGGTTCCACATGAAACGATGCCGGCCCGCCGGGTGGGCGGGCCGGTTGATGCAAAAAGGTCTGGCGCGTCAGATACGCATCGGCATGACCACGTACTTGAAGCGGTCGTTACCGGGGACGCTGATCAGGGCGCTGGAGTTGGCGTCGTTGAAGCTCCACTGGATTTCTTCGGCATGCACGTTGTTCAGCACGTCGAGCAGGTAACCCACGTTGAAGCCGACATCGATGGTATCGCCCGCGTACTGTACCTCGATTTCTTCCTGGGCTTCTTCCTGTTCGGCGTTGGCGGCGATCAGACGCAGGCTGTTTTCGCCGAGAACGACGCGCACGCCGCGGAATTTCTCGTTGGTCAGGATGGCGGCACGCTGCATCGCCTGGACCAGCAACTGCCGCGACACGCTCATGTGATTGCGCAGGCTGGGCGGAATCACCCGTTCGTAATCCGGGAACTTGCCGTCGATCAGCTTGGAGACGAGGACGATGTTGCCGAAGGAGAAACGGACCTGACTGGGCGCCAGCGAGATGTTCAGCGCGTCGTCGGTATCGACCAGCAAGCGGTTCAGTTCGAGCACCGTCTTGCGCGGCAGGATCATTTCCTGACGCGGCAGTTCGGTTTCCAGCTCGACGCTGGCGAAAGCCAGGCGGTGGCCGTCGGTGGCGACGGCGCGCAGCTCGCGGCCATCGACCTGGAGCAGCAGGCCGTTCAGGTAGTAGCGCACGTCCTGCGCCGCCATCGCGTACTGGGTCTTCGCCAGCAACTGGCGGAAGGCCTTCTGCGACAGCGAGAAATGCCGGGTTTCGCCTTCGCTCAGCGTCATCCGCGGGAAATCGTCGGCCGGCAGGGTCTGCAGGTTGAAGCGGCTCTTGCCGCCCTTGACCTGCAGGCGCTTGTCTTCGAGATTGACGGTGATCTCGGTGCTGTCCGGCAGTGAGCGCAGGATGTCCTGCAGCTTGCGGGCGCCGACGGTAACCGCGCCATCGCCGTCGCCGCCTTCGCAAATGGCGGTGGTGGTGATCTGGATTTCGATATCCGTAGCCAGCAGGGTCAGCTGATTACCCTTCTTTTCCAGCAGAACGTTGGAAAGGATGGGCAGCGTGTGACGACGTTCGACAATACCCGAGACCGACTGCAACGGAGCCAGAAGCGTGTCTCTTTGGCTTTTTATAAGAACCATAAATTAAATTCCTTTGTTTACGATATCAGGAACAGTTCTGTGGATAACTTAAAAACATCGTTTTTATTCAGCAACCTGCAGAAAAAATTCAGGTCTTGGAAAGCCTCTGGATTGGCTGTGGATGAAATCCGGATAATTTTCCCACAAAGCGCAAAAGTCGGCTTCATCCCCAGTTCGCCTACAGTTTACCCACAGGGTTGTCGACAGCCTCATCCCTTGAGTACCTGCAGCAGTACGTGGAGGTCGTGGTTCAGTTCGTTGTCCTTGGCGCGCAGGCTGTCGATCGTCTTTACCGCGTGAATGACCGTGGTGTGATCGCGCCCACCGAAAGCATCGCCGATTTCCGGGAAGCTGTGGCTGGTGACTTCGCGGCATAGCCACATCGCCACCTGGCGCGGCCGGGCAATCGCCCGCGTACGCTTCTTGGAGAAGAATTCGGCGACCTTGATCTTGTAATAGTCGGAGACGGTCTTCTGGATGTAGTCGATGCCGACGTTGCGCACCGAACCGATGACGTCCTTGAGCGCTTCCTTGGCCAGGTCGAGGGCGATGGCACGACCGTGGAAGGAGGAATAGGCGAGCACCTTCTTCAGTGCCCCTTCCAGCTCGCGCACATTGGAACGCAGATGCTTGGCGATGAAGAAGGGAACCTCGTCGTCGAGCTGGATGCCTTCCGCCTCCGCCTTCTTCTTCAGGATGGCGACGCGCATTTCCAGTTCCGGCGGCTCGATCTGCACCGTCAGCCCCCAGTCGAAGCGGGTCACCAACCGGTCGTCGAGACCGTTGATGTCCTTCGGATAGGTATCGCAGGTGATGATGATCTGCTTCCTGGCTTCGATCAGCGCGTTGAACAGGAAGAAGAACTCCTCCTGCGAACGGTTCTTGCCGTTGAAGAACTGCACGTCGTCGAGCAGCAGCACATCGAGCGAACGGTAGGTGCGCTTGAAGGTGTCGAAGGACTTCTGCTGGTAGGCGCGGACGACGTCGGAGTAATAATCCTCGGCATGCACGTAGCGGACGATCTTCTCCGGATTGTCGCGGACGATGTGGTTGCCGATGGCATGAATCAGGTGGGTCTTGCCGAGACCGGCGCCGCCGTAGATGAACAACGGGTTGTAGGCGCCACCCGGGTTGTTGGCAACCTGCACGGCGGCGGCCCGGGCCAGATCGTTGGCGCGGCCGACCACCAGGTTGTCGAAGGTGAAATTGGAGAACAGCCGCGATTTCTCGTAAACCGAAGCCACCTTGCTGCGTGCTGCGGGTGGCGCTGCTTCGGGCACGGCAACTGCCGGTACCGCTGGCGCGCCGCCGGCAGAAGGGCTGGCGCTCGGGGCGCGGCTGGCCGCCGGTTTGCCACTGCCGATCACCAGCGAGATGTTGACCGGCGCCGAAAAGAAGGTTGCGCCGTAGTCCTCGATGCGTGACAGATAGCGGTCACGTACCCATTTCAGGATGAAGCCGTTCGGCGCGATCAGGCGCAATCCGTCTTCCAGTGCCGTGCTCTCACCTTCCAGGCGCAATGGCTTGATCCAGGTATTGAACTGCTGCGCTGGCAGTTCCTGTTCGAAGCGCTGCAAACAGGATTCCCAGAAACCAGTCATTGAAGGAAAAACTCCATGCCCCACTGCCACCGTCATGGTGATCAGTTTTATTAATTCTATGATTGGAAATCGGATTTCCAATGAAATCGGCGGCTGGTCGGCCGCCGAACGAGGGCTAATTCTACTCCCCCGGCCACAGGTTATCCACAGCGTCAGCAAATAATTCAAGTTGACAGCAGTGGTCCAAACAAGGTGTAATCACGCGTTTTTCTCCGCTCACTCAAGGAATTACGACATGAAACGCACGTATCAACCTTCGGTCGTGCGCCGCAAGCGCACCCATGGCTTCCTGGTCCGTTCGCGCACCAAGGGCGGCCGTGCAGTCCTCGCTGCCCGCCGTGCCAAGGGCCGCAAGCGTCTGGCCGTTTAATACCGGACTATCGGCGAGGTGGCTGCAAGCTTCGCCAGACGCTATCGCCTGACCAAAACGGATGAGTATTCATCCGTTTTTGGTTTCCGGAAGGCCATTCGCGGCAACTGGCTGATGCTGCATTATCTGCCGCGGCCGGAAGGCGATATCGATGCCCGGCTCGGTCTGGTCATCGGCAAGAAACTGCTCAAGCGGGCGGTCGATCGCAACCGGGTGAAACGCATCGTGCGCGAACAGTTTCGTCTGCGTCGATCCGCCCTGCCGGTCTGCGACCTGATCGTCAGGCTGGCGACCAAGCCATTACCACTTGACGGCAAGGCCATCGCTGCCGACATCAATGCGCTTTTCGACCGTCTGTGCCGGCCGCGCGCAAAAAGGGAAAGTGCATGAAGATGCTCCTCATCGCACTGGTTCGTTTCTATCAGTACGCCATCAGTCCGCTTTTCGGACGACGTTGCCGCTACTTTCCCACCTGTTCCGAATATACGGTCGATGCGATCCGCAAGTACGGCGCCATCAAGGGCGGCTGGCTCGGCATCAAACGTATTTTCCGTTGTCACCCCTGGCATCCGGGCGGGTATGATCCCGTACCCTGAACCCCCAACAAATCACGTAGGCAGCCCATGGATACTCGACGCCTGATACTGGTCATGATCTTCGCCTTCTCCAGCTTCATGCTGTGGGAAAACTGGCAGCAGTACAAGCAGCCGAAACCGGCAACCAGCGCGCCGGTAGCAAGCGCCCCAGCGACCGGCGGCAGCGCTGCGCCGACGCCTTCAGTCAACCTGCAGGCGGGTGCCGTCGCGGTTGCGACTGCGCCGGCAGCGGCAGCACAAAACAATGCCGCCAGCTTCGTCGTCGAAACCGATCTGATCAAAGCCAGCATTTCCACTCAGGGTGGCGACCTGCTTGGTCTGGAACTGAAGAAGTACAAGGAAAGCGATAACAAGGAAAGCAATTTCCACCTGTTCGACGCCAAGCATCAATATGCCGCCCAGAGTGGCCTGATCGGCGATGGCCTGCCCAATCACCGCAGCCTGTTCCACCGTGTGGACGGCCCGCTGCAACTCGCCGATGGCAACAACGAACTGAAGATTCGCCTCGAAGCCGACGGTCCGCAAGGCGTCCGCGTCGCGAAGATCCTGACCTTCAAGCGTGGGTCCTACCTGATTGATGTTGCTTGGGAGATCACCAACGGTTCCGACAAGCCGCTGGCCCCGCACGCCTATTTCCAGATCCAGCGCGACAGCGCCGAACCTGGCGGCAGCAACATGATGATGCAGACCTTCACCGGTCCCGCCGTCTATACCGAAGCCGACAAGTACCAGAAGGTGAAATTCGGCGATATCGCCGACAACAAGGCCAAATTCGCCAAGACCGCCGACAACGGCTGGCTGGCGATGGTCCAGCACTACTTCGTCGCCGCCTGGGTGCCGGCCCAGGGCGTGCAGCGTGAGTTCTACATGCGCAAGATCGATGGCAGCAACCTCTACCAGACCGGCATCATCCTGCCGGTCAGCGCGATTGGCCCGGGTACCAGCACCATGGTCAACACCACCCTGTTCGCCGGTCCGCAGGAACAAGCGGCGCTCAAGGCCGTCGCCCCGGGGCTCGATCTGGTCGTCGATTACGGCTGGCTGACGGTGATCGCCGCGCCGATCTTCTGGGCGCTGCAGTTCATCCATGGCCTGGTCGGCAACTGGGGCTGGGCCATCGTCCTCCTGACGGTGGCGATCAAGGCCGCCTTCTTCCCGCTGTCGGCCGCCTCCTACAAGTCGATGGCCAAGATGCGCGTGGTCTCGCCGCGCCTGATGCAGTTGAAGGAGCGCTACGGCGACGACAAGGCCCGTCTGAACCAGGAAATGATGAAGCTGTATCAGACCGAGAAGATCAATCCGCTCGGCGGCTGCCTGCCGATTCTGGTGCAGATTCCGGTCTTCATCGCCCTCTACTGGGTACTGCTCGGCGCCGTCGAGATGCGCGACGCGCCGTGGATCGGCTGGATCACCGACCTCGCGTCGGCCGACCCCTATTACATCCTGCCGGTGATCATGATCGTCTCGATGATCATCCAGATGAAGCTCAACCCGACGCCGCCGGACCCGATCCAGGCCAAGGTGATGATGGCCATGCCCTTCATCTTCGGCATCATGTTCCTCTGGTTCCCGGCCGGTCTGGTCCTCTACTGGGTGGTCAACAACATCCTGTCGATCGCCCAGCAATGGCAGATCACGCGCATGATGGAAGCCGGTGGCAAGGCGGCCAACGACGCGAAAGCCTGAGGTGTGAAACAGGACACCATCGCCGCCATCGCCACGGCCCCCGGCCGTGGCGGAGTGGGCGTCATCCGCATTTCGGGCAGCAACTTGCTGCCCTTTGCTTTTGCACTGACCGGCAAGACGCCCAAGGCGCGCTACGCGACGCTGGCCGATTTTCGGGCCGGCGATGGCGCGACCATCGACAGCGGCCTGCTGCTTTACTTTCCAGCCCCGCATTCCTTCACCGGCGAGGATGTTCTCGAACTACAGGGCCACGGCGGCCCGGTCGTCATGCAGATGCTGCTCGGCCGTTGCCTCGACCTCGGCGCCCGACTCGCCGAACCCGGTGAATTCAGCCGGCGCGCCTTCCTCAACGGCAAGATGGACCTTGCCCAGGCCGAAGCCGTCGCCGACCTGATCGACGCCGCCACGGCCAGCGCCGCGCGTTCCGCGGTACGTTCGCTACAGGGCGAATTCTCGCGGGCGATCGGCGAACTGAATGCGGAACTGATCAACCTGCGCATGCTGGTCGAAGCGACCCTCGATTTTCCGGAAGAGGAGATCGACTTCCTCAAGGCCGCCGACGCCTTCGGCCGCCTCGAACGCCTGCAGCGCAAGCTGGCGGAAATCTTTGACCGCGCCGGCCAGGGCAAGCTGCTGCAGAGCGGCCTGCACGTCGTCCTGGTCGGTCAGCCGAACGTCGGCAAGTCCTCGCTGCTCAACCGCCTGGCCGGCGACGAGCTGGCCATCGTCACACCGATTGCCGGTACCACGCGCGACGCGCTGCGCTCGACCATCCAGATCGCAGGCATCCCGCTGCACATCATCGATACCGCCGGCCTGCGCGAAACCGACGACGAAGTCGAGAGAATCGGCATTGCCCGCACCTGGCAGGAGATTGAACGCGCCGACGTGGTGCTGCTGCTGGTCGACGCCCGCGCCGGCATCGCCGATGCCGACCGCGCCATCCTGGCCCGGATGCCGGAACGCCTGCAGCGGATCACCGTGCACAACAAGATCGACCTGCTCGCGCAGGCGCCGGAACGCCACCCTGAAAGCGACGGCATTGCCATCTCGCTATCCGCCAAGGCCAATCTCGGCATCGACCTGTTGCGCCAGGAGCTGCTGCGCATCGCCGGCTGGCACCAGACGGAGGATGTCTTCATCGCCCGCGAACGCCATCTGCGGGCGCTCGCCAGCGCCCAAGGTCACGTCGCCGCGGCGCGCGCCATCGTCGAAAGCGGTTTTCCGGCGCTCGAACTGTTTGCCGAAGAGTTGCGCCTGGCGCAGCAGGCACTCGGCGAAATCACCGGTGAATTCACCGCCGACGACCTGCTCGGCGTGATTTTCAGCCGTTTCTGCATCGGCAAGTAGGGCTGTCGATAAGACTGTGCACAACCCCTGTGCGGGATGTGCACGATTGGCGGAATTTTCCCTGGCGCCAATTCTGTCCCCATTTCATCCACAAGCTGCGCAGGTACTTGCCCGCAACCGAAAACTTGTCTCAATAGACTGATTTATTTCGGTAAACACAAGTTATCCACAGAGTTGTCAACGCTGTAGTTAACATAGTCTTTTTATTTAAGGTATTTATTGGTAAACCGAAAGCCACTGTCAGCGCCGCTCGCCGACGATGCGTGCGAGGCGTCTTTCGATCGCGGCGGTTCCCTCGGCATCGCCGTTCCGTTGACGCCGTTCACGTTCCAGCGTCAGCCAGGCCAGCAAGGGACGACGCCAGCCCTGAGCGCTGGCCGTATCAATGGCCAGTGCAATGCCATCCGGTGGCAGACGATTGCTCCTGAACAGCACGGCGGCGGCCAGCAGCCGTGACAAGGGGTCGGCAAGCTCCTTCAGGGCGGCAGGATTGCGCCAGGCGAGCGCCTGCGCTTCCGGTAGCAAGCCGATATCGGCGTTGTCCAGATGGCCGGCAAGGTAAGCGCCATAGACTTGTTCGCGGCGACCGGCATCGTCGGCCAGTTCGGCAAAAGCCGGACAATCGGCAGCGGCCAGCGCCGCCATGCGGACGGCACAGGCGTGCAGTTCGATGCGCGCCATCGCGCTGGCGTCACCGGTCTGGCGCACGGCAGCGCGGGCCAGGGCGAGTTGGCCGTCAGCCAGCTTGTCACGGCCTTCCATCCAGAAGCGGGCGTGCGCGTCGCGCGCCGCGTCGGCCCGGAGCAGCCAGTCCGGCGGCGGGGTATGGCTGGCGCAGGCGGCGAGCAGGGAAACGGCGAGGATCAGGGCAGCGCGTTTCATGGCAGCTCCAGCTTGCGTTCGCGGGCAAACGGCCACTTGCGGTTGAGATCGTCGATCAGTCCGGAAACCTTGCGCAGGTTGAGATCGACCTCGTTGCGCAGGGCGTCGAGGTCCTCGGTGGCGGCGCGGGTATTGCCGGTGATCGCCTTGACGTCGACCAGTGCCGCATCGACCTTCTGCAGACTGGCGCGGGCATCGGTCAGCAGTTGCCGGCTCTGCTCCAGTGCGGCGATGACGCGACCGACATCCTTTTCGTTGCCGAGCAGCGCACCGAGCGCGCCATGCCGGCCGTTGAGGGCGGCGGTGAACTGACGCAGGTTGTCGAGGGTCACGGACAGCGCGGCATCTTCCGCAGTCAGCCGTTCGACGTTGGCGACCAGACGATGCATGGTGCTGACCAGTTCGGGAACGCCGGAAGAGGCGTCGCCGATCAGGACTTCGCGTTTCGCCCCGTCTTCCAGCGCCGGATCGTCAAGAAGGCCGCTGTAGGCGCGCAGGCGGGCGCCGCCGACTACCCCCCGTTCCAGGGTGAAGACGGAGCTGCTGCGTAGCCAGCGTGCGTCGCGGCGGGGGATATCGAGGTGGATGTGCGCCTTGCCGTCGTCGCCGAGCTCGATGCGGGTCACCCGACCGATCGGGAAGCCGGAGAAAGTCAGGTCCATGCCGACCGCGACGCCTTCCGAATTTTCGGCGACCAGCAGCAGATGCTGGTTGTCTTCGAAGACGCCGCGCGCGTTCATGACATAGACGACGAATGCCGCCACCAGGACGAGAGTGAGCAGGAGCAGGCCGATGGCCTTGGCTTCGGGATGGGCGATCGGGGAAACGGGTGGCGGTGTCGACATGAGTTCAAAATCCTCTCAACATCAGGAAGCTGGCTTCGATCAGGACCAGGACCAGCAGCAGGCGGACCATGACGCGCATTTCGCGCAGTCCGGGGTCGCGCTGGCGCGGGTCGAGCGCGACCGTCGTCGGGGCAATGCCGACGGCGATGCCGAAGAGTGCGATCTTGGCGGCAAAGCCGATGGCCAGGACGGGATCGAAGACCTGGCCGATCAGCCGGCCATAGGCCGGCAAGGCCCAGGGACTGAAGCCATGGACGACCGGGTAGGCGACCAGCAGCGTGACGAAACCGCCGATCACGGCAAGGATGACGACGGCGGCAGCATTGCCGATGGCGTACGGCAAGGCGGCGCGCAACACCGCATCGTGGTGACCGGCGTGAGCACACAGGCATTGCATCGCCATCGGCACGGCGCGCATGGCGACAAACAAGGTGGAGGCCAGCGGCAGGACTTCGACGACGAAGACGCGCAGGATGGCTTCCAGCGCCAGGTGGGTCAGACCGTAGCTGTCGGCGGTGACGGCGACGATGCGGGTCAGTACGGCGCTGATCAGCAGGCTGGCCAGCAGGAAGCCAGCCAGTGGTTGCCAGGCGGCGGCGCAGAGCACGCGGGCGGTGTGGTTGCGGGTGGCGCGGTCATGAATGCGCGGCGAGCAGGCGGCGATGAACAGCAAGGCCGCAAAGCGCAGATACCGGTATTGTCCGTGAATCCAGACGGCAGTCTGGCGCAGGAGTTTCGGCGTTGGCACGGACCCGGCCAGGATCAGGCGCGCTCGGCCTCCAGCCGTTTGCGGCGCAGGATGGCGTCGGCGATTTCACGGCTGATGGTATCGGCTTCCGGCAGCTTGTTGGGACGAAAGACGATCAGCGGAACGCCCAGACTCTGCAGCGCGACACGCTTCACTTCTTCCGAATTGTCGGTTTCCTGGGCGCTGGTCGGCCAGGCCAGCTCGATGGCGGCGACGATCGAGAAATCCTCGTCGCAGATCACGAAATCGACGCCGCGTCCGGCCATCCGGTTCAGGCGCTGCGCTTCCTGGCGACCGCGCGCCAGCGCCAGCTGGGCAACGCCGACCTGGGCGAAGACGCGCAGGTTGGGCACGGCTTCGCACAAGCGGTGGTAGAGTTCCTGCTCGCTGTCGTTGAGCAGGCGGTATTGCTTGCGTTTCGGCGATTCGATGAAGCGGGTTTCCGGATCGGCGTTTCTTGCCGGTCGCGGTTCAAGGCGCGCGGCGGCTTCCTGGCGGGGTGACGGCAAATCGGCCGGGCCGGCGGCCTTGCCGCGACGTGCGACAATCAGCAGAAAGCCGGCAATGATGGCGGCGGCGATCAGGATGCCCAGAGTCAGAGAGTCCATGCAACGTATCCTTGGTTCGATGCCGCATTATAACGACATGGCATCCTGCCTGATCACCCCGGGCGTAGCTCATTCCCCTTTCGCAGAATTCTCATGGAACTGATTTTTTCCCCGCTCGGCTGGCTCATCCTGGCCGCCTTCGTCGCCGGCCTGGTCGATGCCGTGGTCGGCGGCGGCGGCCTGATCCAGATCCCGGCGCTGTTTGCCGCCCAGCCCGGCGTGGCGCCAGCGACGCTGTTCGGCACCAACAAGTTTGCCAGCGTCTTCGGTACGACTAATGCCGCCTGGCGCTACGCCCGCCGGGTCGACATGCCGTGGCGCACCATCCTGCCGGCGGCGGCCGCTGCCTTCGTCTTTTCCTATGCCGGCGCGGCAGCGGTCGCCTGGCTGCCCAAGGAAGCGGTGCGGCCGCTGATCCTGGTGCTGCTCATCTTCTCTGCCGCCTACACCCTGTGGAAAAAGGATTTCGGCCAGTTGCACCGGCCAGCCCACAGCGGTCACCGCGAACTGCTCTACGCGGTCCTGCTCGGTGGCGTGATCGGTTTCTACGACGGGTTTTTCGGACCGGGAACCGGCAGTTTCCTGATTTTCCTGTTCATCCGCTTCTTCGGCTTCGATTTCCTGCATGCCTCGGCCGGCGCCAAGGTGGTCAATGTGGCGACCAATGTCGCCGCCCTCGCCTTCTTCGTGCCGGCCGGTCACCTCCTGCTCGGGCTGGCGGTCGGCATGGCGCTCGCCAATGTCGCCGGGTCGGCGACCGGGACCTGGCTGGCGCTGCGCCATGGCAGCGGCTTCATCCGCATCGTCTTCCTGCTCGTGGTCGGCGTGCTGATCGCCCGCTTCGCGTGGGATACCGTCGTCGCCGTCAGCGGATGACGAGTTGGCCGTCCTCGCGGTGGACCGGTAGCGCAAAGTCGTAGCGGTCGACGCTGGCGCATATTTCGAGGTCGGCCAGCGGCAGGTTCGGCCATCTGGGGTCGCCGAAACGGCGGCCGAAATCCGATTCGCGCACGCGCCGGGCGTAGCTCGCCGGGTCCGGCTGCGCGCCGTCGAGCAGGGTTTCGATGTAGTCGGCGCAGGCGATGTCCTCGTCGCCGTCGCGGTCTACCCATTCGCCGGTGATGACGAAGCAGACTTCCTGCGCGGCGCTGGCCCGGATTGCCGCCACGGTGGCGGCGGCGCACACCAGGCTGGCGGCGAACAGCCGGCTGGCGCCGTGAAAGCGCTGCAAGCCACGCACGCCGGCGGCGGTGCTCATCACCACCGGACGGCCGGCGAAGCGGGCGGCGGCGAGGCATGAAGGCGAATTGCCGAAATCGAAACCGGGAATCGGATCGCCGCCGCCGACGGCACCGATCGACAGCGCGCCGGGCAGGCGCGCGGTCAAGGCGGCAGCGGCTGCGGCGCCATCTACCGGGTGAATCGCCGCCGCGCCGTTGGCCAGGGCGACGGCGGCCGAAGTGAAGGAGCGCAGCACGTCGATGACGACGACGGTGTCGGCGTGCGCCGGCGGCGTCTGCAGGCGGTTCAGGTAGAGCCGGGAAAAGCGCATGGCGGTGAGCGTCGCGGGTAACCGGATGCGGCCGATTCTAGCAGCCTGTCGGACTTGATGGGTCGCAGCGAAAAATGTGGGAGACGAGGGCAGTTTTAGGCTGCTAGCAAGCCTTGCCGGCCGCGTAGCCGCCCTGCTCGAGCTCGGCGATCACCTGGGCGCCGAGCAGCAGCAGGATGGCGGCGACTTCGAGGCTGAAGAGAAGGACGACGGTGCTGGCGAGCGAACCGTAAACGACGCCGATGCGTGATGCCGAGGCGAAGTACCAGGCCAGCCCGTGGCGGACGATTTCCCACAGCAGGGCACCGGCGAAGCCGCCGATGAAGGCGTGCGCCAGGCGGGTGCGGCCGACCGGCACGATCAGGTAGAGCAGGCCGAGCACGCAGCCGACGAGGACGATGCCGGGCAGCGGCAACAGGATGTCGGCGACGCTGGCGAGCGAGCGGCTGTCGCCGAACAGCAAAAGCTCGCGATCCCCCAGCGCCTGCAGCGCGCTGACGCCGAGGGTGAGCGGCAGCACGGTCAGCACCAGCATCAGGACCAGCAGGTAGGGCAGCACCGCCGAGACCAGGAAATGGCGCGGCCGGCGCTCGCCGCGATGGGTGAAGATCACCGCCAGCGCCTTCTCCAGCACCGAGAAGGCGGAAGCGCTGAAGAACAGGAGCGTGCCGAACATGGTCACGCCGATCGAGCCGCGATGGTCGAGGAAGGCGCTGACGTCGGCGAGCAGCAGTCCGGCCTGGTTGGGCAGCAGCCAGTCGAGGTTGCGGCCGATGGCGTCGAGCAGGAGGGCGGGTTCGACCAGTTGCGAGAGGCCGATGATGCTGAGGATCAGTAGCGGCAGCAGGGAGAGCAGCGCGTAGTAAGCGAGCGCACCGGCCATCAGGAAGCCCTGGTTGCGGTAGAAGGCGACGGCGACCCGGCGCAGGAAGGCGAACAGGGTGGCGCCGGGCATCGCCGGGTCAGCGCTGGAAACGCCGGCCGCGGCCGAGGCAGCCGAGGTAGCGGTCTTCGACCCGTTTGGCGAACCAGCCGGTGGTCAGCTTGCGGGTGATCTTCGGACTCTTCAGCTGGATTTCCGGCAGTATCTGGCGCGGCAGCGTCTTGCCGGCATCGGCTTCGGCCAGTTCGAAGACCTTGAGGAAAAGCGGGCTGCGCGAGAAGGCTTCGTTCTTTTCCAGCAGCAGGTCGCGGCGGATTTGCGGCCGGCTCATGTCGAGTCGGTCGGCGAGTTCGAGGGTCAGCGTTTCCACCTCGCTCGGCGTGGCGGAGGGCTTGCCGTCATCGTAGCGCAGCAGGTCGCCGTCGAGCCCGAGTTTGCGGCCGGTCAGCCCGCCCAGCGCCGCCTGGAAGGCGGCGTTGCGGCTGCTGTAGCGGCCGGCGTTGAAGTCGGCGAAGCGATAGACGATGCGATCGTAGGGCACCACGTAATCGAGCAGGATGGCGGCGCCGAAATAGACGCCACCGCGCCGGGTGAACACCTCGTTGCGCAGCTTGCCCTCGTAGGCATACGGGTACTTGCGCTGGCGCACGTGCTGTTCGGCGAACTCGATCGATACCTGCATCGGTCCGCCGGTGCGTACCGGGTTGAAGCCGCCGAGCAGTTTCCGGCCGAACGGCAGTTCGCCGATCATGTCCTCGAACAGCGCGTTGAGCTGGGTCTCGGTCTTCAGGGCGGCGATCCGCGCTTCGTAGGTCCGGCCGTCGGGCGAGGTCTTGCGCAAGGCCGTATCGACCACCAGCTTCGGGATGCGGTAGCGCTCCTCGCGTTCGGCCAGCTCGCGGCGGACGATGCGGGGCAGGCCGGGGACCGGCGGATCGGCCTGGAAACTCGACTCCTGGTCGATGATGGCGATCGCCGCGCAATAGGTCTGGGTGGCGTGCGGCACGCCGAGGTGCTCGTAGGCGGTGTGCAGGTCTTCCGCCCAGCCCTGGCGATCCCTGGCGCGGGCGGGAATCAGGCGGACGATGCGGCGTAGCCGCTCGTCGCGGTCCAGGGTTTCCGGCCAGGCCGAGGCGGTCTTGCCCTTGGCCTGGTGCGCCATGTCCGGCGGCAGCGCCGGTCCTTCCTTCTCGCTGTCGAACAGCGAGCAGCCGCCGAGCGCGGCAAGCAGGGCGAACGGCAGCCAGCGATGCACGATGCGCTTTAGCCGCTTACGCGGTTCAGGCTGGAGAGGAAGCGTTCGGCGTCCTGGAAGCCGACGACCCTTACGCCCTTGATTTCCTGACCCGCCGGATCGAAGAAGATGATCCCGGGCGGTCCGAACAGGCCGAAGCGGGCGAGCAGCGCCTTGTCGTCGGGGCTGTTGGCGGTGACGTCGGCCTTCAGCAGCAGGAAACCGGCGAGCTTCTGGCGCACCGCCGGGTCGCTGAAGGTGAATTTCTCCATTTCCTTGCACGAGACACACCAGTCGGCGTAGAAATCGAGCATCACCGGTTGCCCGGCGCTCGCCAGGCGGGCGTCGAGTTCGGCCAGCGAAGCGACTTTCTGGAACGGCAGGGTCGGCGTTTCGGCGGCGATCGCGCTGCCGCGCAGGCCGGCCAGCGGTTGCAGCGGGTCGCGGCCGCCGGCCAGGGCGCCGACCAGCAGTGCGGCGCCGGTGAGCAGCATGAGGATGCCGATCCCTTTCCAGAAGCGCTGCCAGCCGCGGGCGTGCGGCGGCAGCGGATCGAGCGCGTGCAGGTAGATGGCGGGGACGATCAGCAGCACCGCCCAGCCAAGCATGCTGGCCAGCGCGGGGATCACCGGCGACAGCAGCCACAGCGCGGTGGCCAGCAGCAGCACGCCGAAGGCCCGACGGACGCCTTCCATCCACGGCCCGGCCTTGGGCAGCAGCGAACCGCCGGCGACACCGACGGCGATCAGCGGCGCGCCCATGCCGAGTGCCATGACGAAGAGGGCGACGCCGCCGAACAGCGCGTCGCCGGTCTGGCCGATGTAGAGCAGCGCGCCGGCGAGCGGCGCGGCGACGCAGGGACCGACGATCAGCGCCGACAGCGCGCCCATCAGGAAGACGCCGATGCCGCGTCCGCCCTGCAGGTGGCCGGTTTCTTCCGAAAGTTTGCTCTGCAGCGAGGTCGGTAGCTGCAGTTCGTAGAAGCCGAACATCGAGAACGAGAGGATCACGAAGACCAGCGCGAAGCCGCCCAGCACCCAGACGTTCTGCATGGCCGCCGAGAGTAGCGTGCCGGTGAGGCCGGCGGCGATGCCGGCGGCGGCGTAGGTGACCGCCATGCCCAGCACGTAGGCGAGCGACAGCGCCAGTCCCCTGCCCTTCGACGCCCGGTGGCCCTGGCCGGCGATGATGCCGGAGAGGATGGGGATCATCGGGAAGACGCAGGGGGTCAGCGAGAGACCGAGGCCGGCGACGAAGAAGAGCGCCAGGCTGGTCCAGAAACCGGCGTTCTTCAGCGTCTCGGCGATCATTCCGCTTTCGTCACCGGCGGCGGTCGACGGCGTTTCGCCCAGCGCCGGCGCGGCCGGCGTGCTGTCCGGGTCGGGCAGGTTGAGCAGTACTGTCTGCGTCTGCGGCGGATAGCAGACGCCGGCATCGGCGCAGCCCTGCGAGACGAGGTCGAGGGTCAGCGGCAAGGCCCCGGAACTGTTGCGCTCGACGGCGACGCGGAAGTGCACCGTCTTGTAATAGACCTCGACCCGGCCGAAGTTCTCGTCCTGCTTTTCCTTGCCCGGCGGCAGTTGCAGTGGGCCGAGGACGATCGTTTCATCGGCGGCGCGGACGCGGAACTTGTCCTTGTACAGGTAGTAGTCGGCGGCAATTTCGTAACTGACCTCGACCGTCCGGCCGTCGAGCGCCCGCGCCGTGGCCTTGAAGGCGACGGCCGGATCGAGGAATTCCTGGGCGTGGACACAGGAAGCCAGGAAGGCGAAGAGAAGGAACAGGAGGCGCATGGTCATTGGACGGGTTTTTCCGCCAGCCAGTTCAGATAGGCCGGCAAGCCCCGCGTGATGGGCAGGGCGATGATCTCGGGAAGCTCGTAGGGATGCAGTTCGGCGATCCGTTGTTCGAGCGCCGGGTAGTTTGCCGCGCTCGCCTTGATCAGCAACGGAACCTCCGATGCCGATTCGACGACGCCCTGCCAGCGGTAGATCGACTGCACACGCGGCAGGAGGTTGACGCAGGCGGCGAGACCTTCTTCGACGACGGCCAGGGCGATGGCGTTGGCGACGGCTTCGTCGGGACAGTTGGTCAGGATGAGCAGGTTTTCCATCGGCGAATTCTACTTGAGCAGGCGGCGCCGGGTCAGGCGCAGGGCGATGGCGAAGGCGAGCGCGCTGGTCGCCAGCAGCACGCCGACGTGCAGCGCCGGGTCAGCCGGCCAGTCGCCGGCGAGCAGCGGCCGGATCAGCGCGACGCCCTGGGCCAGCGGCAGCCAGCCGCCGACGGCGGCGAGCCACGGCGGTAGCTGGTCGGTCGGGAAGAAGACGCCGGAAATCAGCGTCATCGGCGTGATGAACAGCGTGAAGTAGTACATGAAGAAATCGTAGGACGGTGCCAGCGCGTTCCAGATCAGGCCGAGCGCGGCGAAAGCCAGCCCGGTGAGGACGATGGCCGGCAGGATGAGAAGCGCCAGCGGCCCGTGGGTGAGGCCCATGACGGTGACGACGACGAGGATGGCGCAGCCGGAGAAGAAGGATTTGGTCGCCGCCCAGAACAGTTCGCCGGCGACGACGTCGGTCAGGCCGAGCGGCGTGTTGAGGATGGCGTCCCAGGTCTTCTGCACGTGCATGCGTGAGAACGACGAATAGAGCGCTTCGAAGGTGGCGGCGTTCATCGTCGAGGCGCCGATCGTGCCGGCGGCGAGGAAGGCGATGTAGGGCTGGCCGCCGATTTCCGGCAGCATGGCGCCCAGGCCATAGCCGAGGCCGAGCATGTAGATCAGCGGATCGGCCAGGTTGCCGAGGATGGAAGGCAGCGCGAGCTTGCGCCAGACCAGGAAGTTGCGCTGCCAGACGGGGAACCAGCCGGTGACGGCGAGGGAGGATGCAGACATGGTGCGGGCCGGGAGGGCGGAATGCGCATTCTACCGCGCCGCGCGGCAAACTTTTCGCGCTTGCCGCGGTCATCGCCTATGATGCATTTTCACGCCGCGCGGGAGAAGACGATGCCATTGCCAACTCATCCGAAAGCTGTCCTGATCGACCTGGCCGGCGTCATGCATACCGGCGACGCTGCCCTGCCTGGCGCTGTGGCGGCACTGGCCAGGCTGCGCGGCAGCGGTCTGGCGCTGCGTTTCCTGACCAACACGACGCGCACGCCGGGCAGCGTGCTGTTCACCAAGCTGTGCCGGATGGGTTTCACTCTCGCCGCCGGCGAGATTCAGACCGCCGCGCTGGCCGCCCGCACCCTGGTTCGCGAGCGTGGCCTGCGCCCGCACTGGATGGTGCATCCGAACATCGCCGAGGAGATGGGCGCCAGTTACCCCGAGCCGGACGTTGTCGTTCTCGGCGACATGGGAGAACACTTCAGCTATGCCGGTCTCAACCATGCCTTCCGCCTGCTGATGCAGGGCGTGCCGCTGCTGGCGATGGCGCGCAACCGCTATTTCATGGAGCCGGACGGGCTGGCACTGGACATGGGCGCCTTCGTCGCCGGGCTGGAATATTCGGCCGGCGTCCGCGCCGAGGTTGTCGGCAAGCCGGCGCCGCCCTTCTTTGCCGCGGCGCTCGCCGAACTTGGCGTCGCCGCCGGGGATGCCGTGCTGATCGGCGACGACCTCGCCGACGACATCGGCGGCGCGCAGGACTCCGGCATTGCCGGCATCCTGGTGCGCACCGGCAAGTTCCGCCCGGGCGACGACGCGCATCCCGAAATCCGGCCGGCACTCACCGTGGACGATTTTGCCGCGGCGGTCGAGGTGCTGATCGGCTAGTCGCGCAGTTCGCGGCCGGTCAGCTTGATGAAGACGTCTTCCAGATTGGCGGCGCGGTGCAGGTAGCGCAGGCCGTCGGCGGTGGCCAGTGCGGCGAGCAGCGGCTGGGCGTCGCGGCAGTAGAAGAAGGCGGTCTCGCCGCTGGCCTCGACGCGTTCGGCGTGCTGGCGGTGGGCGTCTACGAAGGCCGGCAGTTTGCCGGCGGCCTCGTCGAAGACCTCGATCACCTGTGGTTCGATGTGCGTGGCGATCAGTTCGCGCGGGCTGCCTTCGGCGATCTTGCGCCCGTGGTCGATGACGATCAGACGGTCGCACAGGCGCTCCGCCTCGTCCATGAAATGGGTGGTCAGGATCAGCGTCTTGCCGGCCGATTTCAGTTGCTTGAGGCGTTCCCAGATCAGGTGACGGGCCTGCGGGTCGAGACCGGTGGTCGGCTCGTCGAGGAAGACGATGTCGGGGTCGGCGACCAGCGCCCGGGCCAGGGTCAGGCGCCGTTTCATGCCGCCGGACAAGGTGGCGATTTTCGCGTCGGCCTTGTTCGCCAGGCTGGCGAAATCGAGCAGCGTCGGGATGCGGGCGCGTACCTCGGCATCCTTGAGCCCGAAATAGCGGCCGAAGACGCGCAGGTTTTCGGCGCAGGTGAAGTCCGGGTCGAGGTTGTCGAACTGCGGCACGACGCCGACTTTGGCCCTTGCCTGCTGCGCTTCGGCTGGAATCGGCCGGCCGGCCAGGGTGATCGTGCCGCCGTCCGGCGCGGTCAGGCCGAGGCAGAGGCGCAGCGTCGTCGTCTTGCCGGCACCGTTGGGGCCGAGCAGGCCGAAGCAGGTGCCGGGTTCGACGGCGAACGACAGCCCGGCGACGACCTCGTTGTCGCCGTAGCGTTTGCGCAGTCCGGAAACGTTTAGTGCCGCCATGCGCGGGTGACGATGTCGCGGATCTGGTGCAGCCGCCGGTGGAAGAAATGGTCGGCGCCGGGGACGACGACCACCGGCAGGTCGAGCGGCTGCGCCCAGGCGAAGACGTTGGCCAGCGGCACCGTCTCGTCGTTTGATCCGTGGATGACGATGCTGTCGTGCGGTACCGCTTCGGTGTCGTACTGGCGCGTGCCTTCGACGTAGCCGGCAGCGGTGCCGACCAGAACCAGGCGCTGCGCCGGGTGACCGCTTTCCTCCAGGCGCCTGGCGACGCGCGTCTGGCAGTAGGCACCGAACGAGAAGCCGGCCAGGGCGACCGGGATGTCGCCGCAACGCAGCTTGGCGTCGTGCAGTACGGCGAGCAGGTCGTCGGTCTCTCCCCTGCCCTCGTCATGCGCGCCTTGCGTGCCGCCGACGCCGCGGAAGTTCGGACGGAAGGCGGCGTAACCCAGGCTGACGAAAGTCTTGGCCAGCGTGTAGGCGACCTTGTTGGTGTTGGCGCCGCCGCCGATCGGGTGCGGATGGGCGATCAACGCGATGCCGCGCGGCGCGTCAGGGCGTTCCATGATGACTTCGATGTTGCCGGCCGGGCCGGCAACGTTGATCTTTTCTTCGGGGGCTCTCATAGCTTCAGGCGTTCGACGACGCGTCCGTTGATCAGGTGTTCCTGGATGATTTCCTCGACGTCCTCGTTATCGACGAAACCGTACCAGGTCTCTTCGGGATAGACGACCATCACCGGTCCCTGGTCGCAACGGCCGAGACAGCCGGCCTTGTTGATGCGCACGGCGCCGGGGCCGTTCTTCTTCAGTGCGCCGATGCGGTCCTTGGCGTAGGCGAAAGCCGCGCTGCCGCCGACGTTGTTGCAACAGGCCTCGCCGTTTTCGCGCTGGTTGGTGCAGATGAATACGTGGTGCTGGAAATAGCTCATTGGGGGAAACCTCCTTGTTGTTGGATTATAAAGAGCGGCGCCGGTTTCACATGGAACGACCCGTTCCGTTGCGCATGGCCAGCAACAGGAAGGGAAGCGTCAGGATGGGCCAGGAGCTTGCCACCAACCGGGTCAGTCCGTTGAAATTCAGGAAGTGGCCCTGGCGCCAGGCGGCGAGAGCGGCTTCGGAATACGGGTTGGCCGGCGCCGTGTTGACCAGCAGCGTGCCCGCCAGCAAGGCGACGACGGCCAGCGGCAGGCTGAACCTGGGCGGCAGCCACAAGCTCACGGCCAGGCTGGCGGCGGCGATCAGCAGGCCCTGGCGGGCGCCAGGGGTGAGCCAGGCCATGGCTTCTTCCGGGCCGATCAGAATGGCTGCGCCGAGCATGCGGACGACCAGGCCGCAGAGCAGGAACAACGGTACCAGCAGGTAGGCGGTCGATGCCCGGGCCAGCAATCGGCGCAGGATCAGGCCGACGGCCAGCGCATTGCAGGCGACGACCCCGGTTTCGACGATGGTGTGGTGATCCGCGGAGAACGGCAGCAGCGGCTCGAAAGCGAACCACTGGCGTAGATCGCCGGCGCCGAACAGCAGGGTTTCCGGCGACAGCGGCACCATCAGCCAGAGACCGAGCAGGGTCAGTCCGAGTTCGCCGTGTGCCGCCGGCGCCAGCAGGCGGTGGGCGGCAGCATCGAGGCGGGCGAAAACCTTCGGACCGACATGATGCGCCCAGATCGCGCCGCACAGGCTACCCAGCGTGTTGCAGGCGAGGTCGAGGTTCGACGGAATGCGGCTGGGCAGCCAGTTCTGCAGCGTTTCGAGGCCAAGGCTGAGCATGCCGCCCAAGAGCACGGCGCAGCAGACCGCGGTAAAGCGGCCGGGCAGACGGTACAGCGCCAGGGCGACGAAGAAACCGAGCGGCAGGTATACCGCGACGTTGGCGGCGAGATCGAAGACCGTCCAGTAACGCGGCCAGTCGCCTTCGAGGAAGATCCACGGCGAAACGCCGTTGTCCCGCCAGCCGGCAAAGGGATGCAGGCTGCCATAAACAATCAGCCCGCACCAGGCGAGTGCCAGGTAGCGGGCGAGGATGAGCGGTCGTCGGCCATGTTGGAACATGGCTGAATTCTAGGCGCAGTCGGGGATTACGTCAGCCTTGCGTGGTTTTCTCGAGGCCTGGACGGGAACCGAGCCAGGCGCCGAGCAACATGCCGATGGTACTGGCGATCAGTCCGTACAGTTGCGGCTCGATGTCGCCTTCCGGAACGAAGATTTCCAGGAACAGCCAGGTACCGATGCCGAGAACGATCGCCAGGCCGGCGCCGAGGTTGTTGGCCCGCTTCCAGAAGAGGCCGGCGAACAGCGGGACGAAGGCGCCGGACAGGGTGATCCGGTAAGCGCTTTCGACCATGTGGTGGATGGTTGCGTTGGACGAAATGGCGTAGGTGGCGACCATGCCGGTGAACACGATGACGGCGGCACGCGTGGCGAGCAGCAGTTGGCGGTCGGTCATCTGCGGGTAGTGGCCGCGCAGGATGTTTTCGGAGAAGGTGACGGCCGGTGCCAGCAGCGTGCCGGAAGCAGTACTCATGATCACCGAGAGCAAGGCGCCGAAGAAGATGATCTGGGCGCCGATCGGCATGTACTGGATGATCAGTTGCGGCAGAATCAGTTGCGAATCCTCGGCCATCAGCCGCGTCACCAGTGCCGGATCGATCAGCGTCGCCGAATAGGCAAGGAAGAGCGGGACGGCGGCGAACAGGAAATAGGACGCACCGCCCAGCGTGGTGCCCCAGACCGCGACCCATTCGTTCTTCGACGCGTTGACCCGCTGGAAGACGTCCTGCTGCGGGATCGAGCCGAGCGCCATGGTGAGCAGCGCGGCGATCCAGGAGACGATGTCGAGCAGGTCGGCGCTGGGCAGGAAATTCAACTTGCCGTCGGCCGCCGCCTTGCCGACGACGGCCGAAAAACCGCCGGCCATGTCGCCGGCCAGCCAGGTGACGTAAAGCAGGCCGAGGACGATGACGATCATCTGCACGAAGGTGGTCATCGCCACCGACCACATGCCGCCGAACAGCGTGTACAGCAGGACGACGCCGGCGCCGATCAGGGTTCCCTGGGTGAGCGAGATGCCACCGTCGCTGAGGACGTTGAAGACCAGGCCGAGGGCAGCCATCTGGGCGCCAACCCAGCCGAGGTAGGAAATGATGATGGCCGTCGATAGCGCGACTTCGACCTTGCGGTTGAAGCGGACCCGGAAGAAGTCGCCGAGGGTCAGCAGGTTCAGGCGGTAAAGCCGTTTGGCGAAGATCAGGCCGAACAGCATCAGGCAGATCGAGGCGCCGAGCGGGTCGGAAATCAGGCCGCGGAATCCTTCGTCGATGAAGGTCGCGGAAATGCCGAGTACGGTTTCGGCACCAAACCAGGTGGCGAAGACCATCGCCAGCACGATGGGAAACGGCAGGTTGCGGCCGGCGACGATGTAGTCGCGGGCATTGTGTACCCGGGTTGCGGCGTAGAGGCCGATGCCGATGGAAACGGCGAGATAGATGACGACGAACCAGATCAGCATGATGGCGGGTCGACTACGGCAAGGGGTTGAAAATGCGCGGAATTATAAGGTTATTGCGGCTTTTTCCAGCGCGATAAATGGCGCCGGGCAGCGAAAATTTGCCGGTCGCCCATCCGCCGGGTGCGGGAAGGCAATTTCTGCCGCGTGCAGCAGCAGTCGTGCCGCCCGGTTGGCGGCTGCGCCGGCGTACAGATCGTCGCCGAGGATGGGGTGGCCGAGCGCCGCCAGATGGACGCGCAACTGGTGCGAGCGGCCGGTCACCGGCTCCAGTTCGACGACCGTTGCGTCCAGCGCCGGGTTGCGGGCAATGACCCGGAAACGCGTCAGCGACGGCTTGCCGAGTTCGTGACTGACCATTTGCCGGGGTCGGTTCGGCCAGTCGCAGATCAGCGGCAGGTCGATTTCGCCCGCATCGTCGGCGATCAGGCCGGCGACGGCGGCGACGTAGCGCTTGTCCACCGCCCGCTCGCGGAACAGGCGGTACATCTCGCGCTGCACCGCTTCACCGCGGGCGACGATGAGGAGGCCGGAAGTGGACATGTCGAGCCGGTGGGCGATCATCGCCTCAGGCCAGTTGCGTTGCAGGCGGCTGATCACGCAGTCCTGCTTGTCGGCGCCGCGACCGGGAACGGAAAGCAGCCCGCTCGGCTTGTCGACGACCAGCAACTGGTCGTCGACATGGAGGACGACGGGATCTTCGGTGGGTGGGCAGTAAGCCTGCATGTTCAGGAACGGCGGTCCGGGATGCTGCAGCGGGCGTCGCGGAACGGCCCACCGCCATAAGTCCAGCCGCTACCAGGCGAGGTCTGCAGGCAGACTGTCGTCCCGTCGATCTTGCTGAACCAGCGGTGCCAGCTTGCCGGACGAGCCTGGGCGGCGAGAATGGAAAGACCGAGCAAGGTCGGGATCAGGTAGCGGAGAGGACGATATTTCATGATCGATATACTGTATAGTTGTACAGTAAATACTGTCCGTCAGACAGGGGCGCAAAGCATACACCCCTGAGTGTGGCATTCGGCAGCGAATCGATTTGCCATTGGCATGTTCGCTGCCGATGGCGCATCATGATGCAGCCAGCAATTTTTGTTCCATCCCTGGCCCCTGTGCCATAATCCGCTCAACGTTTCGAGGTAAGAACATGGACGACAACAAGGCAAAGGCGCTCGCCGCAGCGCTGCAACAAATCGAAAAGCAGTTCGGCAAGGGCTCCATCATGAAGATGGGCGATGCCGAGATCGACGAAGGCATCCAGGTCGTGTCGACCGGCTCGCTCGGGCTCGATCTGGCGCTCGGCGTCGGCGGCCTGCCGCGCGGTCGTGTCGTCGAGATCTACGGTCCGGAGTCGTCGGGCAAAACCACGCTCTGTCTGCAGGTCGTCGCCGAGATGCAGAAGCTGGGCGGCGTTGCTGCCTTCATCGATGCCGAACATGCCCTCGATCCGCAATACGCGCAGAAGCTCGGCGTCAATGTCGGCGACCTGTTGATTTCGCAGCCGGACACCGGTGAGCAGGCGCTGGAGATCGCCGACATGCTGGTACGCTCCGGTTCGGTTGACATCATCGTCATCGACTCGGTCGCCGCCCTCACCCCGCGCGCCGAAATCGAAGGCGAGATGGGCGACCAGATGGTCGGCCTGCATGCCCGACTGATGTCGCAGGCGCTGCGCAAGCTGACCGCCAACATCAAGAAAACCAATACCCTGGTCATCTTCATCAACCAGATCCGGATGAAGATCGGCGTCATGTTCGGCTCGCCGGAAACCACCACCGGCGGCAACGCGCTCAAGTTCTACGCCTCGGTGCGCATGGACATCCGTCGCATCGGCGGGATCAAGAAGGGCGACGAGGTGATCGGCAACGAGACCAAGGTCAAAGTGGTCAAGAACAAGGTGTCGCCGCCGTTCCGCGAGGCCATCTTCGACATCCTCTACGGCGAGGGCATTTCCCGCGAGGGCGAGATCGTCGAGATGGGCGTCGCCCACAAGCTGATCGACAAGTCCGGCGCCTGGTATGCCTATCAGGGCGAGAAGATCGGTCAGGGCAAGGACAATGCGCGCGAGTTCCTGCGCAGCCATCCGGAAACCGCCCGCGAAATCGAGGCCAAGATCCGCGAGGCCGCCGCCGCCAAGGTGCTCAAGCCGACCCGTTCCGCCGCTGGAGATGACTGAACTGCGCAATCGCGCCCTGCAACTTCTGGCCCGGCGGGAGCACAGCCGGGCCGAACTGCATGCCCGACTGGCCACCCAGGCCGAGTCCGGCGAGGCGCTGCTGGCGGTGCTCGATGCCCTGGAGCAGCAGGGGCTGCTGTCCGACGATCGCTATGCCAGGCAACGCGTGGTCGCCTGTGCCGGGCGCTACGGCAATGCCCGTCTGCGGCAGGAACTGAAGCAGCGCGGTATCGGCGAGAGCGAGATCGAAGCGGCGCTGCCGGAAGCGGGCGATGAACTGGAGCGCTGCCGGGCAATCTGGGCCAGGAAGTTCGGTCAGCCGCCGGAAACACCGGAAGCGCGTGCAAAACAGACGCGTTTCCTGCAGTATCGCGGCTTTTCCCATGAAGCGATCCGCCATGTCCTGCGTGGAGTCGAAGACGAATGAGCCTGCCGTCAGCCACCCTGTCCGCCCATAACCTCAAGAAGCGCTACAAGGCGCGGACCGTCGTCGAGGATGTTTCCTTCGAAGTCAGGTCAGGTGAGGTGGTCGGTCTGCTTGGCCCGAACGGCGCCGGCAAGACTACCTGCTTCTACATGGTCGTCGGGCTGGTGGTCGCCGACGGCGGCGAGGTCTATATCGACGAGGAGCGCCTGACGCATCAGGCGATGCATGCCCGCGCTAGGCTCGGGCTCTCCTATCTGCCACAGGAAGCGTCGGTGTTCCGCAAGTTGAACGTCGAGGAAAACATCCAGGCGGTGCTCGAACTGCAGAAGCTGTCGCCCACCGAGATCGCTGCCCGTCTTGAGGAGTTGTTGAGCGAACTGCACATCGGCCATGTCCGCCACGTCAATGCGGCGGCGCTTTCCGGCGGCGAGCGGCGGCGCGTCGAGATTGCCCGGGCGCTGGCGACCAACCCGCGCTTCATTCTGCTCGACGAACCCTTTGCCGGTGTCGACCCGATCGCCGTGCTGGAAATCCAGAAAATCATCCGTTTCCTCAAGGAACGCGGCATCGGCGTCCTGATTACCGACCATAATGTTCGCGAGACCCTCGGCATCTGCGATCACGCGGTGATCATCAATGCCGGCCATGTCCTGGCTTCTGGACGGCCGGAAGAAATTGTCGACAACGAAAGCGTGCGCAAGGTATATCTGGGTGAACATTTCCGGCTTTGACCTCTTCGTGACCAGACCATTTCCGCAATGAAACCGGCTCTCCAGCTCAAACTCTCGCAACATCTCGCCCTGACGCCGCAACTGCAGCAGTCGATCAAGCTGCTGCAACTGTCGACGGTCGAGATGCAGCAGGAGATCGAACGCTACCTGCTGGAAAATCCGATGCTGGAGCGTGACGACGACGGCCCGACGGAATCGTACGCGGCCGCCCAGCAATTCGATTCACCGGACAAGACGAGCCAGACGGATAACACTGCTGCGCCGGAAAGCCGCGAGGACGTCCAGGGCGAGCCGCCGATGACGCCTGACGACGTCGACGACGACCGCTGGTCGAGCGATGCCGGCACCTTTACCGGCGCCGGGCGCGACGAGGACGACGATACCGACCCGCAGGACAGTCACGCGGCCAATGTCAGCTTGCGCGAGCATCTCGGCTGGCAACTGGGGATGACCCAGATGTCGGAACGCGATCGCAGTCTGGTCCGTTTCCTGATTGAGGCGCTCGACGACGACGGTTACCTGGCGACGCCGCTCGAGGAACTCTGGGAAACGCTGCCCGCCGAGTACGAAGTCGAACTCGAAGAACTCGACATCGCCCTGCGCCACATCCAGAACTTCGATCCGACCGGTGTTGGCGCCCGCGATCTGCGCGAGTGTCTGCTGCTGCAGCTCAAGGTCGAGGAAGATTGCGCCGAGCGGACGCTGGCCATGGCCATCGCCGACAAGCACCTGGAACTCCTGGCTGCCCGTGACTTTGCGCGGATCCGCCGGCTCACCGGTTGCGACGACGAAATCCTCAAGGGCGCCCACGAGCTGATCACCAGCCTCAATCCGCGGCCGGCTGCCGGCTATTCGCAGATTGAAGCCCGTTACATCACGCCCGATGTCATCGTCAAGAAACTCAAGGGCAAGTGGACGGCCTACATCAACCCCGATGCCTACCCTCGCCTGCGTATCAACCGTTTGTACGCGGAAATCCTCGCCAAGCAGCGGCGCGGCAACGGCAACCTGAGCGGCCAGCTGCAGGAAGCGCGCTGGCTGATCAAGAACGTCCAGCAGCGTTTCGAGACCATCCACCGCGTCACCCAGGCCATCGTCGACCGCCAGCGCCAGTTCTTCGAGCACGGCGAAGTCGCGATGCGGCCGCTGGTCCTGCGCGAGATCGCCGACCTGCTCGGTCTCCACGAATCGACCATTTCACGCGTCACGAGCCAGAAGTACATGGCGACGCCGCGGGGAATTTTCGAGCTCAAATACTTCTTTGGCAGCCACGTATCCACCGATACTGGCGGTGCCTGTTCTGCCACCGCCATCCGTGCCCTGATCAAGCAATTGATTTCGGCCGAGGATGGCAAGAAGCCCTTGTCGGATAGTCAATTATCCGAAATACTAGGCCAGCAGGGAATCGTCGTTGCCCGACGCACGGTCGCCAAATACCGCGAATCGTTGAACATCCCGCCGGTCAATTTACGAAAGACCCTGTAGAGAGAGGAGAAAAAATGAATCTGCAAATCAGCGGTCATCACATTGAAGTCACCCCGGCGCTGCGCGAATACGTCGAGAACAAGCTGGAACCCGTCCTGCGTCACTTCGACAAGGTTACCGGCGTCAGCGTCGTGCTCTCGGTTGAAAAGCTCAAGCAGCAGGCGGAAGTCACCCTGCACGTGCCGGGCAAGGATATCCATGTCGAGGAAGCCGGCGACGATCTCTACGCGGCGATCGATGCGATGTTCGACAAGCTCGACCGTCAGGTCCAGAAATACAAGCAGAAGGTGCAGGATCACCACCGTGGTGAAAAGCCGTCGCAGCACCTAGAAGGCGAATAAGCCGGCCCTGACCGCAGTCGTTTCCGGCTGCGGTCTCTTTGCTTCAACACTCTCCCATGAACCCCTTAGACAACATTCTGACTGCCGACCAGGTCCTGCTTGATTTGGATGCGAGCAGCAAGAAACGTGTTTTCGAACAGGCCGGGATGCTTTTCGAAAGTCGTCTCGGCATGGCCCGTACGCAGATTTTCGACAGCCTGTTTGCCCGTGAGAAGCTGGGCTCCACCGGCCTCGGCCAGGGTATCGCGATCCCGCACGGCCGCATCAAGGGCCTGAAACAGGCGGCTGGTGCGCTGATCCGGCTGGCCACGCCGATTCCCTTCGATTCGCCGGACGGCCGACCGGTCACCCTGCTTTTCGTCCTGCTGGTACCGGAACAGGCGACCGAGGAACATCTGCAGATCCTGTCCGAGCTGGCGCAACGCTTCTCCGATCGCGCTTTCCGCGAAGCCCTGCTGGCAGCTCCCGACGTAGCGACCGTTCTCTCCCTGTTCAAGAAGTCCTGATTCCGCGCCGTGCGCCACATCAGCCTTGAGCAGCTATATCAGGACAACCGCGAGCAGTTGCTGTTCAACTGGGTGGTCGGTCAGCGCGCCGACCGCCGGGTCGAACTGAAGGCGGCCAGCAATTACGGCGCCGACGTCGTCGGGCACATCAACATCATCCACCCGGAACGCCTGCAGGTCATGGGGCAGGCCGAGTACGACTGGGCGATGCGCATCGGCGAACGCCGTTTCGGCCAGTTGTTCAGTGACCTGCTGTCGGCCAGGACGCCGGCGATGATCGTCGCCGACGGACTCAAGCCGCCTGATTTCGTGCTCGAAGCCTGTCGCCTGGCCGATGTGCCGTTGATCCTCTCGCCCAAGCACTGTTCGGCTGTCATCGATCACCTGCGCATCTATCTTTCCGCCCGCCTCGCCGACACGGTCAGCCTGCACGGTGTGTTCATGGACGTGCTCGGCATGGGCGTGCTGATCACCGGCGATTCCGGGGTCGGCAAGTCGGAACTGGCGCTCGAACTGATTTCCCGCGGCCATGGCCTGGTGGCCGACGATGTCGTGGAAATGGCGCGCATCGCACCGACCACGATCGAGGGCCGCTGCCCGGGCATGTTGCGCGATTTTCTCGAGGTACGTGGGCTTGGGCTGCTCAACATCCGGACCATCTTCGGTGAAACGGCGTCGCGCCGGAAAATGAAGCTGAAGCTGATCGTCCATCTGCAGCGGACGATCGCTGCCGAAGATGCGCCACGCTTGCCGCTCGATGCCCAGACTCAGGAAGTGCTGGGTGTTCCGGTGCGCAAGGTGGTGATTCCCGTCGCCGCCGGGCGCAACCTGGCGGTACTTCTGGAAGCGGCGGTACGCAACACCATCCTGCAGTATCGCGGGATCGATTCGATGCAGGATTTCATTGACCGGCAGAGCCGGGTGATGAACGACGAAACGCTTTGAAAAGCGGCGTTGCCGCGCTGCTTACAGGTGTTCGAATTCGATGCGCTCGGCGGCCGTATCGTTGGCCGAACTGCCGAAGCAGATGATGCCTCTGCCGTCGAGCAGGGCCTCGTGCTTACGCACCATGATTTCCCGCCTGCCCTGCAGGGTCAGGAAGCTGCCGTTGGTGCTGGTGTCGACCAGATAATACCCGTCGTCACGGCGCTCGATTCGGGCATGCAGGCGGGAGACGCGACGGTTCTCCACCAGCAGCTTGCATGAGGGGTCGCGTCCCAGGCTGATCACCGGCGCTTTCGAATCGATCAGGTAAGCCTGTCCCCGGTAACGCAGACAGAGTCGTTCGGCGATCCGCGGTGCATTTTGCGGCCCGAACATCGAATGATGCTGCGGCGTGGCGACGGTTTTTGCCGGCCAGTTGATCTCGAAGACCAGTAACTTGTTGTCCGCTTCTGAGAGGTCGCTGACATCCGGGCGCACTTGCGTGGTGATGACGCTGCTCGGCGGCAGCGCAGCAACAATCGCGCCGCTGCATAGAATTTGATCGCCCCGGGCGTGCCCGCCTATACGCATCAGGTTGGCGAGAGTTTCGGGCTGCGTCGCCTGATTCGCATCGTTGCCCTTGTCGTGCAGGGCAACGCGAATGCTCAACTTGTGACCGGAAACCGGGGGCAGATCGGCGATCCGCTGATGCATGTCGACCGCCGCGTGGCAGGCGTCTTCCGGCGTTGGAAAGGAAACCAGGATTTCATCGCCCACCTGCTGCAGCAACTGGCCATCGTAAGCTTCGATGGCACGCTGCATGCGTTTGATGCAGCGGTCGATGGCACGTTCCGCTTCCTGTTCGTCCAGGCGCTGATGGAGCGAAGCGCTGCCGGTGATATCGGCGACCATGATGACGGGAATCGGGCGCTGCGCGTTCATAGCTGGACTGGATGGAAAGGACGTCCGATTATATGACGGACTGCATTTCGTGGCATCAGGCGAGCGGGGAAATTGGAATCGCGCCGCTGAATTCCAGCGGTTCGGTGTCGAAGGCGATATCGCCCTCGTCGACCTGCGTATCCAGCGTCAGCCCGCTGAAATCGAACAGCGTGTTGTCGGCAAGATGCGACGGCACGACGTTCTGCATGGCGGTGAACACGGATTCGGTCCGTCCCGGGTAACGGCGGTCCCAATCCTGCATCATTTCCTTGATCTTCTGCCGTTGCAGGTTCTCCTGCGAGCCGCAGAGGTTGCAGGGAATGATGGGAAAAGCCATGCCGCGGGCGAACTTGGCAATATCGCTCTCACTGCAGTAAGCCAGCGGCCGGATCACGACATGGGCCTTGTCGTCGGTGACCAGTTTCGGCGGCATCGCCTTCATCTTGCCGCCAAACAGCATGTTCAGGAACAGGGTGTGGACCATGTCGTCACGGTGGTGACCTAAAGCGATCTTGTTGGCGCCGAGTTCCTTGGCGGTGCGGTAGATGATGCCGCGACGCAGTCGCGAGCACAGCGAGCAGGTGGTCTTTCCCGCGGGGATCTTGTCCTTAACGATCGAATAGGTATCGGCCTCGACGATGCGGTGCTCGATACCGATCGAATCGAAGTAAGCCGGCAGGACATCGGCCGGAAATCCGGGCTGCTTCTGATCGAGGTTCATGGCGATCAGGCGGAATTTAACCGGCGCCCGCTTCTGCAGCGCCATCAGCATGGCGAGCAGGGTGTAGGAATCCTTGCCGCCGGAGCAACAGACCAGGACGGTATCCCCGTCGGCGATCATGTTGTAGTCCATGATCGCCTTGCCAGTGCGACCTTCGAGGAATTTGCGGAGTTTTTGCAGGTTGGCGGAGACGGGAGTATCCATGATCGGCGGTCTTTGCTCGTTGGAGTGGCGGTCGTTGCGGCCGCAAGTTTACACGGATCGCCCGTGAACGCGTCGCCGGCCGTTAGAATGCCGCTATTTGCCCGCCCATGAGCCAGCTTCCCGCGCCCTCTCCGGAGGCGCTCGCACACAGCGCCCGTCTGCAAGCCGAAATCTGCCGCGCCATCGATCAGCAAGGTGGCTGGCTGTCGTTCGCGGATTTCATGGAAATGCTGCTCTATGCGCCGGGGCTCGGCTATTACACGGCGGGCGCGCGCAAGTTTGGCAGTGCCGGCGACTTCGTCACCGCGCCGGAGATGACTTCTTTGTTCGGTGAGGCGCTGGCGCGGCAGCTTGCACAAGTCATGGCGCTTTCCGTGCCGCAGGTGCTTGAAGTCGGCGCCGGTTCCGGGCGGTTGGCGGCCGATCTTCTGCTGGCGCTGGAGGGCCTCGGGCAATTGCCGGAGCGCTACGCGATCCTCGATCTCTCCGCCGATCTGCGCCAGCGCCAGCAGGAGACGCTGGCCCGGGCGGCGCCACATCTGCTGGCCCGGGTCGAATGGCTGGATCGCCTGCCCGACGAATTCAGCGGCGCCGTGCTGGCCAACGAATTGCTCGATGCCTTGCCGGCTCATCTGGTGCGCTGGAATGGCGACGAAATTCGCGAATGCGGCGTGGTCCGTGTTGCCGACGGCGGTTTCATGTGGAACGAACGTGCTGCCGGCGGAGCCTTGCTCGCCGCTGCGCGCGAGATTGCCGACAGTTGCGAACTGGAACCCGGCTACCTGAGCGAAATCAGCCTCGCCGCGCGTGCCTGGGCAGCGGAATGGGGACACCGACTGGGTTGCGGCGCCCTGCTCCTGATCGACTATGGATTTCCCCGCCACGAGTACTACCACCCGCAACGCGGTGCCGGCACCCTGATGTGTCACTACCGGCACCACGCCCATGCCGATCCCTTCTACCTGCCTGGCTTGCAGGATGTGACGGTGCATGTCGATTTCACGGCGATCATCGCCGCCGCCCATGCTGCCGGACTCGATCTGCTGGGTTACGCGAGCCAGGGACAATTCCTCCTCAACTGCGGCATGCTCGACCTGCTGGCGGCAATTCCCCGTGATACGCCGGACTACGTCCGGGCCGCCTCCGCCGCCGGAAAATTGCTGATGCCGCACGAAATGGGCGAGTTGTTCAAGGTGATGGCGATTGGTCGCGGTATCGACGGCGGACTGCTGGGGTTTGCCCAGGGCGACCAGAGTCGCCGTTTGTAAGAAAGTGGTCTAAACTGGAAGCGCTTAACAGAAGCTAGCGGGAGCAGAATCATGGACACTTCGGGTATCGGCAGTTTCAATACGGCGATGAGCGCTGAGCAGACCAGCATGGCCGTGTCCACGGCCGTTCTGAAGAAGGCGATCGATATCGAGGAACAGAACTCGATGCAGTTGCTGCAGACTTTGCCGCCGACCTACAACAACCCAGCAAATCTCGGCACTCAGGTCGACGTCAAGGCTTGAGCGTTTCCAGCCAGTTCAGGATAAGCGCCGCACCTTTTGTCCAGTCTTTCTCGTGGGTGATCGCGTGACCCATGCCGCGCAGGATGTGGCATGGTTCGCCGTAGGTCTGGGCGGTGGATTGTGCGAGGAAGGCCGGCACGAGGGCGTCCATTTCGGCGCCAACAACGAGCATCGGCGCTTTCTGCATGCAGTAGAGGTTGGGAAGGTTGAACATCGACATGTCCCAGATTGCCCGCTGTGATTCGTTCTGCATTCGCCCCAGCCAGGTTTCGAGCATCTTTTCGTCGACTTCGCCGGCGAACAGGGCTTCCTTCAGCGTATCGGTTTCGGTGTAGTTGCCGGCCAGGATGCGGTTGATTTCCAGGTAGAGTTGGGGCTTCTGCAGCAGCAGGTGAAACTGGGCGGCAATCAGGCCTTGCGGTGGGACCGAGCAGAGCAGCGCAACCGCCGGAGCGGCGTGATGTTCGAGATATTTCTGGACGACGAAACCACCCATCGAATGGCCTAGCAGCACCGGATCGATGGCGAGCGCTTCGATCACCATACGGACATCGTCGACATAATCGGCCACCGACAGCCAGTTGATGCGGTCGTGACCGTCGCTGTCACCATGGCCGCGCAGCGACAGTGCGTGGCAAGGATAGCCGGCGGCCGCGAAATAAGGCATGTAGGTCTCGGTCCACATCCAGGCACCGGCAAACGCGCCGTGGATGAACAGCAGGTTGGGCCGGGAGGTCGGCGTGTCGGGGAGGCAGGAAAAGACTTCGAGTCCTGCGATATTCTGTTTTTTTATCATCGGTTTACCATGGGTTCATGGGGCGGCCAGGTTTGTCGGTCGCGGGGAGGTCGGGTTCATGCTGAAGTGGTTGTTGACGCTGGTGGTCGCGATATTCCTGCTCGGACTGGTGACGCCGCATCTGGCGCGCTTCATCCGTTTCGGGCAACTGCCCGGCGATATCGCGTTGCGCTGGCGGGGCAGGGTTTACCACTTCCCTTTTGTCAGCATCCTGCTCTTCTCATTGCTGCTCTGGCTGATCGGGCGCCTCCTCTAGGGTCTGGCGGACGGCGGCGATTCTGGCCTGGCGGATGCGCTCCGGGATGCTGCCCGGGTTCGGGCTAGCGGCGGCGATTTTTCCGGCGTCGATCGCGCTGACCGCGGCGAGTGCCTTATGCAGTCTGGCTGGCGCGGTGTACGGCCGGTCTTGCCAGCCGCCACGGCCGGTGTAGTCGCACAGGCAGGCATCGAGCAACTGGTCGAAACGGGTTGGGCGACGTAGCGCATCGCATTTTTCGAACAACTCGACGATGGTCGCCGCCCGCAGTTCGTCGGCGCGGTGGATGGCGCCGTGGTGCCGGGCCATCAACAACGCCAGGTCGCGACATTCACCGGGTACCCGCAGGCGTTCACCAAGCACCTGGCAGAGAGCGGCGCTGCGGGTTTCGTGACCGATATGTCGAGGCAGGATGTCGGCCGGGGTCAGCGCCTTGCCGAGGTCGTGACAGAGCGTAGCGTAACGGACCGGCAATGGAAAATCGTGGCGGGCCGCCTGGTCTATGACCATCATGGTGTGGATGCCGGCGTCGATCTCCGGATGGTAGTCGGCGCGTTGCGGCACGCCGAACAGGGCTTCGAGTTCGGGCAGCAAGCGGGCGAGCGCGCCGCACTGGCGCAGCACCTCGAACATCCGCGACGGCTTGTCTTCCATCAGCCCCTTGGCCAACTCCTGCCAGACGCGTTCGGCGACCAGGTGATCGACTTCGCCAGCGGCGACCATCTCTCGCATCAGGGCGACGGTCTCGGGGGCCACCGAGAAATCGGTAAAACGCGCGGCAAACCGGGACAGGCGCAGGATGCGCACGGGATCTTCGGCGAAGGCCGGGCCGACGTGGCGCAGCACCCTGGCGGCGAGGTCGCCTTGGCCGTTGAATGGGTCGATCACCCTGCCCTCGGCATCGCGTGCCATCGCGTTGATGGTCAGATCGCGGCGCGCGAGGTCCTCTTCCAGCGTGACGTCGGGGGCTGTGTGGAAAGTGAAGCCGTGGTAGCCCGGGGCCGTCTTGCGCTCGGTCCGCGCCAGTGCGTATTCCTCGTGCGTTTCGGGGTGCAGGAAGACCGGGAAATCCTTGCCCACGGGCTTGAATCCCAGCGCCAGCATGGCTGCCGGAGTGCTGCCGACGACCACGTGATCGCGGTCGTCGCTGGGCCGCCCGAGCAATTCGTCACGGACCGCGCCACCGACGACGTATTCCTGCACGGCCTTGTCGCCGACTCAGCGGCCAGCGCGGAAGCGGAAGCTGTCGAGCTTGCCCTTCGGCGTGTTGCGGGCGATGTAGGACGGCGCGATGGCTTCCAGGGCTGTCGGCTGCCAAGCAGCGGGCAGATGGCAATCGCCGGCGCAGACGCTGTCGACCTGCATCGAGCGCAGGTTGTCGGGCGACATCAACGGCTTCGGTGCCAGCCACATCAGGCCAGCTTGCAGGTAGGCCAGACCTTCCGGCAGGGCGATGATACGTGCCCGGCTGCCGGTGAGTGCGGCGGTGTAGTCGACCAGTTCGCGCAAGGTGTAGGCCTTGGGGCCGACCAGATCATAAGCCTGGCCGAAGGTCGAGGCATCTTCCAGGGAGTCGACGAAGGCGTCGGCGACATCGGCGGCCCAGACCGGCTGGAAGCGGGCGTGGCCGAAACCGAGCGGGAAAATTGGGGCGGCTTTCAGAACCTTGGCGAACATGTTCAGGAAACTGTCACCGAGACCGAAAATGACCGACGGGCGGAACACACTGACGTCGAGTTCGCCGGCCGCTGCCAGGACGATCGCTTCGCCGTCGCCCTTCGAGGCCAGGTATTCGGAGGGCGCGTCGGGGGCTGCCTTGAGCGCGCTCATGTGCACCAGGCGGCGGACGCCGGCCGCCTTGCAGGCGGCGACGATCTTCTTCGGCAATTCAACGTGAGCCCGGGCAAAATCGTCGCTATAGGGGAATTTGACGTCGCGGCTATGCAGGATGCCAACCAGATTGATCACCGCATCCTGACCCTGCGCCAGTGAAGTCAGCGTTTCCTGGCAATGGATGTCGGCTTCCGGCATTTCGACGCCGGGCTGCATGATCAGCGCCTTGGTCCGCTCGCGCCGCCGGGTCGGAACGGTGACCTGGATGCCGCGCTGGGACAGGCGGTTGACGATGTAGGTGCCGACAAAACCGCTGCCCCCCAGCAGCAAGACCTTCTTGATACTCATCTGGAACCCCGCGATATTTTTCTGAGAAGGCCGATTTTAAAGGTAAAGCCGTTCTCGCGGGGTACCGGAAGATGATTTAGGAGGCAGATATCCGGGTCAGCAGCGTGGCAAACAAACCGGGCTGACCGAGGTGTCGGGCGCTGCCCTTCTTCAGTTGTTCGGCAAGCAGTTGGGGATGAATGGCCAGTGCGAGGTCGGTCTCGGGATTGAAGAACAGGCAGCGTCCGGTACTGGCGCTTTGCAGGCACAGGCAGAGTTGTTGATCGACATCGTCGACCTTGATTTCCATCCACTCGCCGGCACTGAACACCGGGTTGCGGCCTTCCGTCGCCGGTGGTAGCTGGTAATCGATAGTGTGCAGGGCGCGGTTGCCAGCTTCGAGCAGGCCAATGCTCAGTTGCCGGATGCCATGCCCCTGATGCACTTCCGCCAGTGCCACGCTGGCCCCGACCGGGGGCGGCGGCTCGCTGCCGTTCGGGCGCAAGGCTCGCGTCTGCAGCTCGAAGCAGGCATCGAGGATGCGCGTCTGCGTTTCAGCTGCGATGCCCAGCGTTTCCATGCCATCCTTGATCGCCTGCAGGACGCCCGGCAGCTTTTGCGCCAGTGCCCGGCGCTGTTCGCCGTCGGCCTTCGGGCGGAAACTCCAGACCAGCGCATTCAGTGTTTCCGTGCGTTCCTGCCAGGCCGGACCGCCCTGCCCCTGCTCGAACCAGGCGCGTTCCAGCAGGCGCTTCCAGTCCTGCACGAGGAAGTTGCGCAGCAATTCGGGCAGCGAATCGAGATGCAGTCTGGCGTAATACTCGCCGATTTCGCGGTCCGCTTGTTCGCGGCGATCGAGTTGGCGCAGGAACGGATGGTAGGGCGCCGCCGCTTCGAAAATTTTCTGATGCCGGGCGCCGATCTGGGCTTCCAGTTCGGCGGCAGCGAGTGCGAACGCCGAGGCGTCGCCGGCGTTGTCCTGGCGCAGGCGGTCGCAGGTTTCGATCAGTTGCCGGCATACCGGGTGGGAGGCGGGAACCGTCGGCGGCAGACCGAAGAGGAGCGTTGCCATGCGGTCGATCAGCTGGCGGCAGGGGTGGTCGGCGCGGGTGTACAGGCTGCGGTCGCGAACTGCAATGCGGGCGACGCGGACTTGCAGCTTGGCCACGGTTTCCTTGAGGACGCCGGGAATTGCCGGGTCGCTGAACAGGTTGTTGAAGAAGCGACCGGTCAGGTCGATGGCCTGCCCCTCAAGACTGTTGGCGGGGATGCCCAAGGCATCCGATTGCAGGACGAGCGGTGCGGTTTCCTCGTTGCTGCCGGTTTCTCCGAACAGTTCGGGGATCAGCGTTTCCAGTTTGGGCGAGGTCGCAGTCAGAAAGTCGAGACTGTTCTGCTGGCCGCGTTCCATCTGGTCCAGTCGGAACATCAGGTTATCGAGTGCGCCCTGGCTGAGCAAGGCATGGGTAGCGCTGGCCGGGTGCTCGCCGGCCCCCGGCATAACCGGACTGGCGCTCACCCGGGGTTCCGGTTTGGCGGCGGGGGTCCGGGATGGGGGCTGGACGGAGGCGATCGGCGGTTGCGTGACCTCGACGCCGATGCTCTGCAGGAAATCGTCGAGCTGGCCGTAGATGCCAGGAAGGCTGGTGAGCAGCGAAACCTCGATTCTTTCCAGCAGCTCGAACTTCTTTTCGAGCGAGCTGGCGCCGGCGGCACTGAACAGGTCGTGCAGTCCCTGCGTAACGCCGCGCGGACCGACCGGGTTGTCGTTCTTGGGCAGATCGGGGCGGCCGAGGATGGTGGCGAAACGCAGGTGCGTCTTCCAGAGCGGGACACTGGTGCTTTCGATCAGCCGGTTGCACAGGTTGTCGAGGCGGATGTCCAGTTCCAGGTCATCGTCGCCGACCAGCGAGATCCGCGACGAGGTCAAGCCCCGGACTTCCTCTTCAAAACTGCCCTGGCGGCGCTTGTTCATCATTTCGTCGAAATATCTGCCGCAGCCGCCGATCATCGCCGAGATGGCGGAGTCGGAGATCAGGCGGCTGTCGCGCAGAAGTTCGGTGAGGTGTTCGAGATAGAACTTGCGGGCGGCTTGCGACGATTGGAAGCGATCGACGTGGCTGGAGTTTTGCGCGGTATTCACGGACGCAGATTTCCAATAAAAGGTTGAGAGATCGTGGTACGGATATCCTGAAGCGCCATTGTGTCAGCAAATTAACAATGTAATGCGGATTTTATGGCAGATCGGCATTTTTCGGGCTTGCTCCGGATGCCGGCGTGATGACGCCCAGGCGTGTTTTTAGCGAATCTGGCTTGCCGTTGAACAGGAAAGAGTAATAGACGGCGTTGCTCATCACTTTCTTGACGTAATCGCGGGTCTCGGAGAAGGGAATGGTTTCCGCGTAAATGGCGCCTTCGAGTGCTTTTTCGCCACGCCAGCGCTGGGCCCGGCCGGGGCCGGCGTTGTAGGCGGCGGAGGCGAGTACCGGGTGATTGTCGAGATTTTCCATGACGATGCGCATGTACGAGGTGCCGAGCAGGATGTTGACGTCGGCATCATGCACCTGGCTCGGGTTGAAATTGTTGAGGCCGATCTTCTTTGCCACCCAGCGGGCGGTAGCGGGCATCAACTGCATCAGGCCGGCGGCGCCGACGTTCGAGCGGGCGCCGGTGATGAAGCGGCTTTCCTGACGCATCAGGCCGTACACCCAGGCATCGTCGAGCGCCTGCTGGCGAGTGACCGGGCGGATGCTGTCGGCGAACGGCGAGAGGAAGCGCAAGCTGTAGTCGTGCTCGTTGCGGGTACGGTCGGCAGTGTTGATCGCCCGGTCCCAGAGTTGGTTGCGGCGGGCGAGTTCGGCGGCGGCCAGCAACTGACGATCGTTCATCTCGCGCAGGGCCCAGTTCCATTCGCGGACGGCTTCGGTGCGCATGTCCAGGCGAAACAGGCTCAAGGCCCGTTGCAGGTTGGGATTGTCGCGAGCAGCGGCAATTTCTTCGGCTGACGGCGGGGTGGCGGATGCCTGGGGGCGCACCTGACGGCCCAGTTCCTCGTCGGCCAGATTGCCGTAGAAATGCGCCTGGCCGGCGATTTTCGCGAACAGGGCGTCGGCTTCCGCGGTGCGGCCGCCGGATTTGTAGGCGCGTCCCAGCCAGTAGATCCACTCGGGTCGGTTGGCGAGTTCGGGCGGCATGGCCTGGATGGCGTCGCGGACCTGGCCCCAGTTCAGGGCGCGCAGCGCGGCGCGGACCCGCCACTGGAGATTTTCCTCGGTCAGCGGCGCGTCAGCGGCGCGGGTGTACCAGATGGTCGCTTCCGGCAGGTGCCGGCGGGCGCCGAGTAGCGCAATCTGACTCCAGGCCCAGTTGGCGGCGGAGCGCTCGAGTTGTGCTTCGCGCTTGTCGAGTTGCTCGGCGGCGATCAGCGGGTCGTTGAGCGCCAGATAGCGGATCGCGATCGCTGCCAGTTCGCGGTTGCTGCGCTGTCGCTGCCAGTTGGCCCCCTGGCGGGCCAGGTAGGACATCGATTTCTTTGTCGCCGCGTCGAAATCGGCGGTGCCGGGTACCTGGCTGTCGGGGAGGTAGGCGAGCGTCTGCTGGGCGGCGCCCGGGCGGTTGATTTCGATCTGCCGACGGGCGCGTTGCCAGGCGGCATCGACGTCGATGCGACCGGCAGCGACCAGGGCATCGAGCAAGGGTTTGCAGGCCTCGCTGGGTTCAAGCATGCTCAGCCAGTAGCCGGCAGCCTCGTCGAGGACGCGGCGATCGCCGCGCTGCAGGCGGGCTTGCTGCTGGAGGCAGGTGCGTTCGGTATCGGGGGCGAGCAGTTTGGCGTATTCGCTTTCGACGCGTGGCCAGTCGCCCTGTTTGGCAAGCCAGGTCAGCCAGTCGCTACGCAGGCGTTCGGCGACATTGCTGCCCTCGTTGCGGGCCAGGAAGGCCGGGATGCCGTCGGCGTCATTGCGCGCCAGACGGTTGCGCAGGAGATAGTTTTCGGCGTAAATGGCCAGCGGATGGCCGCGGGTTTCGCCGACGGCGCTGGCCAGTCGGGCGGCATCGCCCTTGCGGAAGGCTTCGCGGGCGGCGATGAAGGCGCTGTCGTCGGCGCTCTGGGCAAAGGCGGAAACGCCCCAGACAAGCAGGGCGATGATGGGGGAAAACTTCATGCTGGATTCGGGTGATGACGGGTCGTTTTGAGGATAGCACGCTATGGCGTCGTGATTTGCGGCGCGACATGGTCGCCCGTCGGGAGATGCTGGGCGAGAAGGAGCGCGCCCGCCTGTCGGCGGCGATCGTCGGCTGGCTGCGGAAGCGTTTCCCGCCGCCGGCCAGTTGTGCCTTTTGCTGGCCGATCAAGCACGAACCGGACGTCCGCGCCATCATTGACGAGTGGACCGGTCGCGGTACGCGGGCGGCCTTGCCGGTGGTGGTGGCCGAGGCGACGCCGCTGCAGTTTCGCGAATGGCGGGCCGGCGAACGCCTGCAGGCCGATCGTTACGGGATTCCGACGCCGGTCGATGGCGACTGGCTGCAGCCCGAACTGATCCTGCTGCCGCTCAACGGCTTCGATGCCGCCGGTTACCGTCTCGGCTATGGCGGGGGCTATTTCGACCGCACGCTGGCGGCGCTGACGCCACGGCCGCTGACGGTCGGCGTCGGTTTCGAGATCAACCGTCTCGATGACATCCGTCCGGAAGTGCACGATCAGCGTCTGGACTGGATTGTCACCGAGGCTGGTGCGTTCAAGGTCGCCGGCTGAGGCCGCTCACCGCGATCGCGTAGAGCAGCCCGCCGCCGCCGGTGAGCAGCGCCTGGCGCAGATCGTGCAGTCCGGTGTGCACCGCCAGCTCCAGGGCCTGGCCTTGTGCCAGGGCAAGCAGCAAGGCGCCGCCGGCGAGCACCAGCCAGAGGAAACGGTCGCTCGTCTGCCCCTGGCCGCGCAGGCAGCGTTCGCAGGCGAGGCCACCGGCGATGGCCTGCCCGGCGAGGCCGGCAATCAGTGCCAGCACGGCAATCTGGTAGCTGCTCATGCGGCGTGGCAGGCTTGCGCCAGACGTTGCAGAGCCTCGTCGAGCAGACTCGCCGGGCAGCCGAAGTTCAGGCGGAGCCAGCCAGGGGATCCGAAATCGCGGCCGTCGGAAAGACCGAGACCATGGGCCTCGAAATGCGCGGCCGGATCGGCGCGGCCGAGTTCGCGGACATCGAGCCAGGCCAGGTAGGTGGCTTCGACATGTGTCATGCGGATACCCGGCAGGTTGGCGACGGCGCTTTCCAGTCGGTCGCGGTTGGTGCGCAGTGTGTCGAGCAATTGCCGGTGCCAGTCGCCGCTGTCGCGGTAGGCGGCCTCGCAGGCGGCCAGGCCGAGCACATTGACGTGCGGCACGATGCCCTCCATGGCGCGCAGGAAGCGGCGGCGCAGGCCGGCGTCCGGGATCACCGCGAAAGCACAGCCGAGGCCGGGGATGTTGAAGGTCTTCGACGGCGCCATCAGCGTGATGCTGCGCCGGGCGGCGTCATCCGACAGGCTGGCGAAGGGAATGTGTTTTTTGTCTTCGTCGAGCACCAGGCCGCAGTGGATTTCGTCGGAACAGACGATCAGCTCACGCCGCCGCGCCTGTTCGGCGAGATCGAGCAATTCCTCGCGCGACCAGCAGCGGCCGACCGGGTTGTGCGGGTGGCAGAGCAGAAACAGCGAATTTCCTGCGGGCGACGCGTTTTCCAGGCCATTTTCCGGCCACTGCCAGCGGCCGTCGCGCAGTTCCAGATCGATTCGCCGCAGCGTCCGCCCGGCGTGGCGCGGCGCCGACAGGAAAGGCGGATAAACCGGCGTCGCGCTCAACACCTCGCCCTCGACCGTGCGGCAGGCAACATTCAGCCCGGTAACCAGCCCCGGCAGCCAGACGATCCACTCGACCTTGATGCGCCAGGCGTACTCGCCAGCCAGATGATCCAGCACCGCCGCCGTCAGCGACGGCCACGGCCCGCCGTAACCGAAGACGCCATGCTCGATGCGCCGGTGCAAGGCCGCCAGCACCGCTGGCGGCGCGGCAAAATCCATGTCCGCCACCCACAGCGGCAAAACATCCCGCCCGGCGTACTTGCGCCATTTGATTGAATCGGAGCTGGAGCGGTCGATGGGGGTGTCGAAGGGAGACATGGTGCGGAGGAAAAGGGAATAACTTGTTCGGACGCAGCATAGCGGAATCCGGGGAAGGTTGCCGTGCAAACCCTGCAAGACAGTGACCCTGTCGGCTATTCCCGGAATCGCAGCGGGTGCGCTATGATCGGCCGCTCAGACCACCTTTCCTTACTGGCTATGTCCTTGCATCGACCCGCAACCTTACTGTCCGGCGCACCTGCGTCGGCGTCGGTGTGCGCGTCTGGTCTGAAAGCGAAAAAACGACTTCTCCGCTGACGGGGGTGTCGTGTCCCGTCGGGCGGATTGCCGGACGGGACTGACCGGGGCTTGCTGCCCTGATCCTGCCTCAGCCGGCCAATTGCCGGCGGAATGATCTTCATCAATCCAATCATGAGGCAAACATGGAAACAAACTTCGAAGGCATCTGGGTTCCCATCATCACCCCCTTTTCCGACGGGCAGGTCGATCATCCCGCACTGGCGAAGCTCGCCGGCCACCTGGCGGCAGGTGGCGTAGCCGGTCTGGTGGTCGGCGCCACTACGGGCGAAGGTGCCTTGCTCCTGCCCGGCGAACAAGAAGCGATCTTCGCCACACTCCGGCAGGCGGTGCCGCAACTCCCGCTGCTGCTGGGCGTCTCCCATGCCTCGACCCAGCTTGCGGCCGAGCAGGCTCGGCGCCTCTCGGCGCTGGCGCCGGAAGGTTTCCTGGTGACGCCGCCGGTCTATGTGCGCCCGTCGCAGGAAGGGGTGCGTCGGCATTTCGAGGCGATCGTCGAGGCGGCGGACCGGCCGTTGCTGATCTACAACATTCCCTACCGCTGCGGCGTCACTGTTGAAGTCGAGACCATCGCCGCGCTGGCGCGGGACCCGCGTATCGTCGGCATCAAGGAGTGCGGCGGCAGCATCGAACGGCTTGCCCGCCTGATCCAGGAAACGCCGTTACGCGTGCTCTCCGGCGAGGACCACCTGAATTTCCCGGCGCTTTGCCTGGGCGGGCACGGCACCATTGCCGCATCGGCACACCTGCGCCCGGAGTTGCACGTCCGCATGTTCGAATGCTGCCGCCAGGGCCGCCTCGCCGAGGCGCGAGATCTGGCTTCTGCGCTGCAGGCGCTCGTTCATGACCTGTTCGCCGAACCCAACCCGGCACCGCTCAAGTCAATCCTGGCTAGCCAGGGCTGGTGCGCCAACGAATTGCGCCTGCCTTTCGTACCGGCCAGCGCCGACCTCGCCGAACGACTGCTGCGGCACTGGGAACAACTGCCGCAGGATGATTGACACACCAAGTGCTGCAATTCCGGTGCGCGCTACGGCCGGGGTTGCAGTTGCGTCCGTGGGGAGGAATCCATTTTCTGGTTGGTTACGGGATTCTTTTTCCGGATTACGCAAAAAAACCGCCCCGTCGCGCGCCGGCGAGGGGGCGATCGTTTTGCGGCCGAAACCGCCGGTTTTTCAGGCTCAGGCGCCAACCGACGCCCTCACCCTTGAACCTCAAACCTCCAGATGCTGGTACAGGGGCGTCGACAAATAGCGCTCACCGAAGGACGGGATGATGACGACGATCAGCTTGCCGGCGTTTTCCGGGCGCTTGGCCAGTTCCAGCGCGGCCCAGGTGGCGGCGCCGGAGGAGATGCCGACGAGCAGGCCTTCCTCGGTGGCCATCTGGCGGGCGGTGGTGAAGGCGTCGTCGTTCTTGACGCGGATCACCTCGTCGTAGACGCCGGTGTTGAGCACGCCGGGGACGAAGCCGGCGCCGATGCCCTGGATCGGGTGCGGGCCTTTCTGGCCGCCGGAGAGGACCGGCGAGGCGTCGGGTTCGACAGCGACGATCTTGACGCCCGGCTTCCTCGCCTTGAGCACTTCGCCGACGCCGGTGACGGTGCCGCCGGTGCCGACGCCGGAGACGAAGATATCGACCTGGCCGTCGGTGTCACGCCAGATTTCCTCGGCGGTGGTGGCGCGGTGGATGGCCGGGTTGGCCGGGTTCTCGAACTGCTGCGGGATGAAGTATTTCGGGTCGGCCTCGGCCAGCGCCTTGGCCTTGGCGATGGCGCCGCCCATGCCTTCCGGTCCCGGCGTCAGGATCAGTTCGGCGCCGTAGGCCTTGAGCAGCAGCTTGCGTTCGCGGCTCATGGTTTCCGGCATGACGAAGGCGGCCTTGATGCCGCGCGCGGCGCAGACCATGGCCAGGCCGATGCCGGTGTTGCCGGAGGTCGGTTCGAGGACGACGGTGTCCGGGCCGATCTTGCCGGCGGCAATGGCGGCGTCGAGCATGGCGACGGCGATGCGGTCCTTGACGCTGTGGCCGGGGTTGAAGAATTCCAGCTTGGCGACGACGCGGGCGCCGGCACCTTCGGTGACGCGGTTGAGCTGGACCAGCGGCGTGTTGCCGACCAGTTCGGTGACGTTGTTGGCGATTTTCATGGGGGGTCTCCGGAAGGGTTGATGGCTAGCAGTCTAGAACTTGGGCTACCTTACCGGAAAGAATGAAATCGCAAATTCTTATCCCCTTTTTGCATTAGCCGAGGAAGAGCTTGTAGATCGGGTTGTCGCTTTCGTCCCAGTGCGCGTAGCCGAGGTTCTTCAGGAACTCGCGGAACTGCGCCATCTCGGCCGGCGGCACCTGCATGCCGACGAGGACGCGACCGTAATCGGCGCCATGGTTGCGATAGTGGAACAGGCTGATGTTCCAGCCGGCGCTCATCTGGCTCAGGAAGTTCATCAATGCGCCCGGCCGTTCCGGGAATTCGAAGCGGTAGAGCAACTCGCGCATGCCATTTTCGCAAACCTGCGGCGCATGGCCACCGACCATGTGGCGGATGTGGTTCTTCGCCATCTCGTCGTCGCTCAGGTCGAGCGTCGGATAGCCGTGCTTCTGCAGGCTGTCGACCAGCTTCAGCGATTCCTTGCGGTCGCTGACCTGGACGCCGACGAAGACGTGCGCTTCGCTGGCCGAGTGATAACGGTAGTTGAACTCGGTGACATTGCGCTTACCGATCAGCGCCAGGAATTTCTTGTAGGCACCGGGCTTTTCCGGCAGCGTGACGGCGAACACCGCCTCGCGCTGCTCGCCGAATTCGGCACGCTCGGCGACGAAGCGCAGGCGGTCGAAATTCATGTTGGCGCCGGAAGTCACGGCCACCAGGTTCTTGTCCTTCAGCTTGTGCTGGCGCGCGTATTCCTTGGCGCCGGCGACGGCGAGCGCGCCGGACGGTTCGAGAATCGAACGGGTGTCCTCGAAAACATCCTTGATTGCCGCGCAGATGGCGTCGGTATCGACCAGCACGATATCGTCGAGAAACTCCCGGCACAGGCGAAAGGTTTCCTCGCCGACGAACTTCACCGCCGTGCCGTCGGCGAACAGCCCGACCTGCGGCAGGCGCACGCGGTGGCCCTTGGCGATCGACTGCTTCATCGCGTCGGCGTCGAAGGTTTCGACGCCGATTACCTTGATTTCCGGGCGCAGGCGCTTGATGTAGGCAGCGACCCCGGCAGCCAGCCCGCCACCGCCGATGGCGCAGAAGACGGCGTGGATCGGCCCGTTGTGGCGCGAATGCTGGCGCAGGATTTCCATCCCGATCGTTCCCTGCCCCGCGATCACCTCCGGGTCGTCGAAGGGGTGTACGAAGGTCAGCTTCTCGGATTTCTCCAGCTCCAGCGCATGGCCGTAGGCTTCGTCGAAGGATTCGCCGTGCAGCACGACCTCGCCGCCACGTTGCCGGACGGCGTCGATCTTGATCCCCGGTGTCGATACCGGCATGACGATCACCGCCCGGCAGCCTAGCTTGGCCGCCGACAGCGCGACGCCCTGAGCGTGGTTGCCGGCCGAGGCGCAGATGACGCCGCGCTTGAGTTTCTCGGCCGAGAGACTGGCGATCTTGTTGTAGGCACCGCGCAGCTTGAACGAGAACACCGGCTGCATGTCCTCGCGCTTGAGCCAAATCCGGTTATTGACCCGGGCGGAAAGGTTGTCGGCCTGCTCCAGCGGAGTTTCGATGGCGACATCGTAAACCTGGGCGTTGAGGACTTTTTCCAGATAGTCGGGGGCTGCGTGCATGTCGTGGGTCGGCCTAGCAAAAGACGAAATCTATCAGCTTCGTACGCGATTTGTCTCGCCGGGGCGTTGCAGTGGCGCCTTGTTGGCCGCAGAATGCGCCGCCAATAACTAACCATAAGCTTTTTCAGGGGAGCAGCATGCAAATTGGCAAACTCGCAACACGGGTTGCGGTCATTGTCGCCATGGCTTGTGCCGTGGCGTTCGCAGCAGTGGCGATTTTTTCCTTGTACACCTTTTCCCGCGCCGAGCGGATGAGCGCCGAGTCAGCGGCCAGCGGCCAGGTTGCCGCCGTCGTCGATCTGCTGGAGCTGACGGCGAAGACCCACCAGGCCGCCGGCATGAAACGCCTTGGCGTGCTCAAGAGCATGCTCGGCGATACCCTGAAATCGGCGGATGCCAGCGCCGACCGCGATGCCTTCGGCTTGCCGGTGTACCGGATCAGCGGCGAAGTGGTGAATGGCAATGAACGGCTGATGCAGCGCTGGAAGGAAATCCTGATTGCCGAGCCCGCCCTGCTGCTGTTCAACGACAAGGGCGAGATGGTGCGCGCGGCGACCCTGCTCAAGGACAAGGACGGCAAGAGCATGCTCGGCAAGGCGATTGCCGCCGATGCCAAGGAAACGCGGACGGTACTTGAAGGCAAGGAGTGGTCGGGGGTGGTGCAGCGCGCCGGCAAGTTCTACGTCAGCGCCTTCATGCCCATCCACAACGGCCAGGGCAAGGTGGTCGGCGCCTGGTCGGTGCGCGCTGACATCAGCGAGGACATGGCGCGACTCAAGGAAACCCTCAAGGAGATGAAATTCGGCGATACCGGCTATCCCTACGCGGTCAAGGTCGAGCCAAAGCTGGAGGACAGCTTCTTCACCTTGCATCCGAAACTCGAGGGGCAGACGGCGAAGGAAGTGAAGGGGCCGCTGCTGATGCTGGCCGGGGAAATGGCCCGTCAGGAGTCCGGCAGCATCGTCTATCCCTATTTCGACGCCGACGGCGCCGAAAAGGACAAGATCGTCGTCTACAAGCGGGCGCCTTCCTGGGGCTGGACCGTGGCAGGCGGAACCTGGATCGACGAATACAACAAGCACGCCGATGCGCTACGCTGGCAGCTTGCCGTCGCCTGTCTGATTGGCGCACTGGCCTGTGCGCTCGCTGCCTGGGTGGCGGCGACGCGGGGTCTGGCCGGGGTCGACGCGGTAGCCGAAGGCGTCCGCCGCATGGGTGCGGGTGATTTCTCCCGGGAAATCCCGTCGGCGAACTGCGAGATCGGTGTCATCGCCCACGAAGCCAACACGGCCCGCCAGGGAATCGGCGGCCTGCTGCGCGAGATCAGCCATTCGTCGAGCCGCGCCTTCGCTTCGGCGGAATCGCTGGAACGGGCGGCGCAGACGGTCGCCAGCGCGGCGCAGGAACAATCATCGTCGGCTAGCGAACTGGCCGCGGCGGTGGAGGAGTTGTCGGTCAGCATCACGCATACCGCGGATCAGACGCAGAGTTCCGAGCAGGCCGCCGGCGAAACCCTGACCCGTGCCCAGCAAGGGATGGCCGCGGCGAGCGCGGTCAGCGCCGAGATGCGCAAGATCGCCAGCGAAACCGCCAGTGCCGAGGCTCTGATGGCGCAACTGGCGGGCAACGCACAGGAAATCGCCGGCATGGCCGGGGCGATTTCCGAACTTGCCGAGCAGACCAATCTGCTGGCGCTCAACGCCGCCATCGAGGCGGCCCGGGCCGGCGAAGCCGGTCGTGGTTTCGCGGTGGTCGCTGACGAAGTGCGCAAGCTGGCCGAGAAATCGACGCAATTCACCGCCCGCATCGCCCAGACAGTTTCCTCGACGTCGTCGGGGACCGCCAGTGCCGCCGAGAACGCCAAGCAGATTGCCGCCCAGGCGCGCGAAGCGGCGCGTCTGGCCGGCGAGGCGGAGGCCGCGCTGAAGGCGATCGCCGACGCCGGTCAGCTATCGGTGGAGGCCGCTTCGGAAATCAGCAACGCCGCCCGCGAACAGGGCGTGACCAGCCAGGCCATCGCCCAGGCGGTCGAACGCGTCGCCAATCTGGCCGATTCGAACAGCCAGCAGGCGAGCGCCCTGCTCGGTGAAGTGCGCGCCTTGGAGAATGTCGCGCGCAGCCTGGAAGAAGGCGCCGCCCGTTTCCGTACCTGATGTTGACGGGTTTCGATCCCGGGGCCGGGCTGTGGGGGCTTGGCCTCTACAGCCTGCTGGCGGCCACGCTGCTGCCCGGCGGTTCGGAACTGGCCCTCTATGCTTTCCTGAAGTACGCGCCGACTCAGGCCCACCCGGCCCTGCTCGTGGCGACCCTCGGCAATACGCTGGGCGGCCTGATTTCCTGGGCCTGCGGTCGTTTCCTGCCGCGCTGGCAACGCGTCGAGCGGCTGCCGCAGGTCGATCGACTGCGCCGTTGGGGCGCCGCCGCCCTGCTCTTCTCCTGGTTGCCGCTGATCGGCGACGCCCTGTGCATTGCCGCCGGTTGGTTGCGCCTGCACTGGCTCCCTTGCGCTCTGTTCATGGCGCTCGGCAAGTTCGCGCGCTACTGGCTGGTGGTGCAGGCGGCAACAAACTGAATGAACCCGGACGCCCTTCTCCGGTCTACCTGCCCCGCGTGTTGCGCCGCAATACGCTAAAATCCTGTTTTTGACAGATACCGGTTTGATCATGACCGCTCGCCTGCGCGAAATTCCGTACAACTACACCTCGTTTTCCGACCGCGAAATCGTCATCCGTCTGCTCGGTGCAGACAACTGGGCGATCCTCGACGAACTGCGCGGCGAGCGCGTCACCGGCCGCTCGGCGCGCATGCTCTACGAGGTGCTGGGCGACATCTGGGTGGTGCAGCGCAATCCTTATCTGGAAGACGATCTGCTCGACAACCGCGAGCGCCGCGACGCCCTGGTCAGTGCCTTGCGTCATCGCCTGAAGGAAGTCGAGAAGCGCCGCACTGAAAGCGAGAGCGACGATCCGGAGCGCTCGGCCAAGGTCAAGCGTCTGGTCGAGGCGGCGCACGAGGCAGTGAACCGTTTCGAGGCGCGTTTCGGCGAGACCATCGACCTGCGGCGCAAGGTGCTCAAGGTGCTGGGCAAGCACACCCGTCGCGACAACATCGCCTTCGACGGCCTGGCCCGCGTTTCGCACGTCACCGACGCCACCGACTGGCGCGTCGAATACCCCTTCGTCGTCCTCTACCCGGATACCGAGGAGGAGATCGGCCATCTTGTGCGTGGCTGCATCGAAGCCGGCCTGACCATCATCCCGCGCGGCGGCGGTACCGGTTACACCGGTGGTGCCGTGCCGTTGACGCCGCATTCGGCAGTGATCAATACCGAGAAATTGATCGACCTCGGTCCGGTCGAGGAACTGGTGCTGGCCGGCCACGAAACCCCGTACGCGACGATCCGTACCGGCGCCGGTGTGGTCACCGACCGCGTTTCGGAAGCCGCCTCGGCGGCCGGGCGCGTCTTTGCGGTCGATCCGACCTCGGCTTCGGCTTCCTGCATCGGCGGCAACATCGCCATGAACGCTGGCGGCAAGAAGGCCGTGCTGTGGGGTACCGCGCTCGACAACCTGGCCTGGTGGAAGATGGTCGATCCGGACGGCAACTGGCTGGAAGTCGAACGGGTCAATCACAATTACGGCAAGATTCACGAGCAGGAAAACGTCGAATTCCGCGTCAAGCGCTTCGATCCTTCCGGCAAGAAGCCGCTCGGCGAGGAAGTGCTGGTCATGCCCGGCGCCGCCTGCCGCAAGACCGGCCTGGGCAAGGACGTCACCGACAAGTTCCTCGGCGGCATTCCCGGCGTGCAGAAGGAAGGTACCGACGGCATCATCGTCGCCGCGCGCTGGGTGCTGCACAAGATGCCGCCGGTGACGCGCACCGTTTGTCTCGAATTCTTCGGCCAGGTGCGCGAAGCGGTGCCGGCGATCGTCGAGATCACCGATTACTTCAAGCCGGGTGGCGCCGGCAACGCCGCCGGCGTGCAGTTGGCCGGCCTCGAACACCTCGACGAGCGCTATGTGAAGGCGGTCGGTTACGCGACCAAGGCCAAGCGCCACGGCCGGCCGAAGATGGTGCTGATCGGCGACATCGTCGGTCACGACGAAAAGGCGGTGATGGCCGCCGCCTCGGAAGTCGTACGCATGTGCAACCTGCGTGCCGCCGAAGGCTTCATCGCGGTCGACGCCGAAACACGCAAGAAATTCTGGCTCGACCGTTCGCGTACCGCCGCCATATCGCGCCACACCAACGCCTTCAAGGTCAACGAAGATGTCGTCATCCCGTTGCCGCGCATGGGCGAGTACTGCGACGGCATCGAGCGCATCAACATCGAACTGTCGACGCAGAACAAGCTGGCGCTGTGCGACGCCCTGTCCGAGTTCCTCAAGGGCGAACTGCCGTTGCACTCCGGCGACGCCAATCTCGACAAGGATTTGCTGATCGGCGACCGCCGGCAAGCCGCGCTCGATTACGTCGAAGCCGTCCGCCTGCGCTGGGAATGGCTGCTGGAAAACCTCGACCTGCCGCTGGCCGAAGCCGAATCGCGCTTTGCCTCCTACGGCGTGGTGGCCGGTGAACTGACCAACAAGGCCGAGAATCCGAAGCTCTTCCATCGCCTGCAGGATTACTCCGTGCGCACCTCGTGGAAGCAGGAGTTGAAGGCGCGTCTGGCCAAGATTTTCGACGGCACGGTCTATCGGCCGATCCTCGAGCGGATCGAGGCGATCCACAAGGAAGTGCTGCGCGGCCGCGTCTTTGTCGCCCTGCATATGCACGCTGGCGACGGCAACGTGCATACCAACATCCCGGTCAATTCCGACAATTACGCGATGCTGCAGACGGCCAACAAGGCGGTCGAGCGCATCATGCATCTGGCGCGCGGGCTCGACGGTGTGATTTCCGGCGAGCACGGGATTGGCATCACCAAGCTGGAATTTTTGACTGACGACGAAATCGGGCCGTTCCGTGCCTACAAGCAGAAGGTCGACCCGGAAGGCCGCTTCAACAAGGGCAAGCTGATGCCCGGTGGCGATCTGGGCAATGCCTACACGCCGTCGTTCAGCCTGCTCGGTACCGAATCGCTGATCATGGAGCAGTCGGAGATCGGCAAGATTTCCGACATGGTCAAGGACTGCCTGCGCTGCGGCAAGTGCAAGCCGGTCTGCTCGACCCACGTGCCGCGCGCCAACCTCCTCTACAGCCCGCGCAACAAGATCCTCGCCACCTCGCTGCTGGTCGAGGCCTTCCTGTACGAGGAGCAGACCCGGCGCGGCATCTCGCTCAAGCACTTCGACGAGTTCAACGATGTCGCCGACCATTGCACGGTCTGCCACCGTTGTGTCAAACCCTGCCCGGTCGATATCGACTTCGGCGATGTTTCCGTGGCCATGCGCAACTTCCTGCGTAAGCAGGAGAAGAAGCGTTTCTCGCCAGGAACGGCTGCCTCGATGCTCTTCCTCAGCGCCAAGGACCCGGCGACGGTAAAGTTGCTGCGCGGCGTCATGATGAATTTCGGTTTCAAGGCCCAGCGTCTGGCGCACAAGGCGGCCAAGGCGCTGCATCTGGTCCAGGAAACGCGCAAGCATCCGCCGGCCTCACTCGGCGCGCCCAGCGTGAAGACGCAGGTGATCCACTTCATGAACCGGCCGATGCCAGGCAACCTGCCCAAACGCACCTCGCGCGCCTTGCTCGACATCGAGAACGACGAGGTAATTCCGGTGATCCGCAACCCGCAGAAGACGACCGAGGATTCGGACGCCGTCTTCTACTTCCCCGGTTGCGGTTCCGAGCGCTTGTTCTCGCAGGTCGGTCTGGCGACACAGGCGATGCTCTACGACATCGGCGTCACCACCGTGCTGCCGCCGGGCTACCTCTGTTGTGGTTACCCGCAGACCGCTTCGGGCAACGAGGACGAAGGTCAGAAGATCACCACCGAGAACCGTGTGCTTTTCCATCGCGTCGCCAACACGCTGAATTATCTCGATATCAGGACGGTGATCGTTTCATGTGGAACCTGCATGGATCAGTTGCAGAAATACCACTTCGAGAAGATCTTCCCCGGTTGTCGTTTGCTCGACATTCACGAATACCTGATGGAAAAGGGTGTCAAGCTCGAAGGCGTCGAGGGGACGCGCTACATGTACCATGATCCCTGCCATACGCCGATGAAGGCCTACAACCCGCTCGCCGTGACCAAGGCGCTGATGGGCCAGGAGGTGCCGCTGAACGACCGTTGTTGCGGCGACTCGGGTTCCTTCGCCTATTCGCGGCCGGATATCGCGACGCAGGTGAAGTTCCGCAAGCAGCAGGAAATCGAGATGGGGGCGGAGAAGTTGCGGGGTACGGGCTTCCAGGGCGAGGTCAAGATCCTGACCTCGTGTCCGGCCTGTCTGCAGGGGCTTTCCCGTTACGACGACGATGCCGGCACGCAGGCCGATTACATCGTGGTCGAGCTGGCGAAGCACTTGCTCGGCGACAACTGGATGGCGGATTACGTCGGCAAGGCCAACAACGGCGGTATCGAGCGCGTATTGCTCTGATTGCGGCTTTTTCCTTCCGCTGACCGTCTTGAGCAGGCTATTTTTCGCCGCCACTTGCAGGAAGTGACGGCGAATGCAATCCTATGCAAAACGACGGGATTCGATGTGGTGATGGGAAGCGCTTGCGATCTATGTGGCGGACCAGGGGGGCGGCTGCTTTGGCAGTCGGCGGACTGTCGCGTCGTGCGCGTGGACGATCCCGCCCTGCCCGGCTTCTGCCGGGTCATCTGGAACCGTCATGTCGCCGAAATGACCGACCTCGACGCGGCGTCGCAGCAGACGCTGATGCGCATCGTCTTCGCCGTCGAGACGGCGGTGCGCAAGTGTTTTGCGCCGGACAAGGTGAATCTCGCCAGCTTCGGGAACGTCGTTCCGCATTTGCATTGGCATGTCATCCCCCGCTGGCGCGACGATCGTCATTTCCCGGAACCGATCTGGGGCCGGCAGCAGCGCGAGTCGACGCCGGCTCGCGCGACCGTCGAGGACGCCATGCTGACGGCCATCATCACCGGCGAGTTGGCGCGAGAGGAAAATAGCCATGAGCAATGAGCAGAGCGTGCAGTTGTCGATCGTCGATCTGAACGATGGCATGAACTACCTGGCCAAGCTGATGCTGGCCAATCCGGGAACCGCCGAACGGCAGTTGATGGATTTCCTCGATGCGCTGCTGACGGCGCCGCCCGACCCCGGGATCCTTTTCGCCCTGCTCGAACAGACGCGGGCGCCGCTCTGCTTCGTCGAAGAGGAAATGGCCCGTCTCTATCACAACAAGGCAGTGCCACTGAGCCACGACGAGGAGTCGGCTTTCCGCGCCGCCGTCGACGCCTGGCGCAAGATGGGCAAGGCCTACGCGCTGTGTGCCCGTCTCGAAGAGCCGGCCGTGGAGGCGCCCGGTTACAAGGAGATGATGGCGACCCTGCTGCACCGCTGCATCTATTACACCGGGATGGTGATCATCGAGCATTATCGTGCTCACCGTGAACTGCCGCCCGGCATCTGGCTCGACCTGCACGGCTATTTCGAAACTGCCGAAGAATGGGGGATTGTTTTCACCCCGGTCAGCGATCCGCTGGAAAGCACCACGCACGCGACCCATTGTGCAGCCGCTTACGTTGCCCTGCTGTTGATTGACGTGGCCAGCCCCTACAGCCACAGCGTGCGCAACCTCAACCTGATCCGCCGCTGGGCGGTGATGTGGGCGCCGCTGGTCGGCGTCAGCCCGCTGGAGAGCGATCTCGAACTGCCGCCTTACGTGGTCGAGTTGATGAAGGATCAGCCTTTGCATCTGAGTGCCTCGGTCGAGGGGGCGGCGAGCGATGTCCGGCGCCTGGATACGGCGCGCCTGGGGCTGCAGATCGATCATGCGATCAATCAGCTGCGCATGCGCTATACCCCGTCGCAACTTGGTCTCGGCGAGGAGACCAGCAGTCATGTACTGAAGCTGCTCGAACAACTCGTTCGGCCCTGGTCGCAATCTTCGTCGGCCCGTCGTTTCCGGCGTTTCGTCAGTGAGGGTACGGCGCGTGTCGCCACGGGGTTCACGCCAATGTTCTTTCATGTGAGTGGCGTTCCGTTCGAGCAACCGGACTCCGCCGCTGCCTATTCCCGGGGCGATTTCGAGCAATTGTTCACTTTCCGCGATCGGGCCGATCCGGGTCAGACCCTGGTCATCCGCCCGCATGCCGACTATCCGGTCGAATACTGGTCGGTGATCAATCATTCGGCCAACGGTTTCCGGCTGGGCCGCAGTGGCGCCGGTCAGCGTGTCCAGCACGGACAACTGATGGCGGTCTGCCCTCATGATGGCGAGCATTTCCTGCTCGGTTACGCGACCTGGCTGATGCAGGAAGAGTCGGGCGGTCTGGTAGTCGGCTTGGCTACTCTGCCGGGGATGCCGCAAGGGGTCAGCTTCCGGTCGCTTGATGCCAAGAGCGCCAGTAGCGAACGTTACATGGCGGGTTTCCTGTTGCCGGCACTGTCGGCGATCGGCGAGGAACAGTCACTGGTCCTGCCGCCGGGCAATTACCACGCCGGCCGCGATCTGGAAGTCGTCATCGGGGAAGAGAAACGCAAGCTGCGCCTCAATCACATCCTGTTGCGCCAGGCCGATTTCGAACGGATCAGCGTTGTCGAACTGTAGGCTGCCGCTGCCGGCAGCTTCGGGGTAAACTAGCCGCCCTGGCATGGAGACCACAGATGGCCGGCATGGAAAAAGACACCCCGATCCCCGAGGCGATTCGTCTACATACGAAAAGCCGGGTGCTCGAACTCGTATATGGCGAAACGGTTTTTCGTCTGCCCTTCGAATACCTGCGGGTGATGACGCCGTCGGCTGAAGCGCGTGGCCACGGACCGGGTCAGGAAACGCTGCAGGTCGGCAAGCGCGACGTCGAATTGCTGGCGGTCGAACCCTCTGGAACCTACGCGCTGAAGCTGGTGTTTTCCGACGGCCACGACAGCGGTTTGTACACCTGGGATCTCCTCTATAACCTCGGCGTGCATCAAGACGAACTGTGGGCGGAGTACCTCCGCCTGCTTGAGGCGCAGGGCGCCTCCCGCGACAGCGCCGGCACTCCCGCTGCCGCCACGCGATCCTGCAGCCATCACCACTGAGAGCCCATGAACAAGGAAACGACCCATTTCGGTTTTGAAACCGTCGCCGAGCAGGAAAAGGCGCGTCGCGTGCGCAGCGTCTTCGATTCGGTGGCCAGCCGTTACGATCTGATGAACGACCTGATGTCGGGCGGCATGCACCGGCTGTGGAAGGCCTTCACCATCGAACGTAGCGGTGTCCGCGAAGGTTCGCGGGTGCTCGATGTCGCAGGCGGGACGGGTGACCTGTCGCTGGCTTTCGCCAAACGTGTCGGCAAGACCGGCCAGGTCTGGCTGACCGACATCAACAACGCAATGCTGGCGCGTGGCCGCGACCGGCTGACCGACAAGGGCTACATGCTGCCGGTTGCGCAGTGCGACGCCGAGAAACTCCCCTTCCCTGACGATTGGTTCGACTGCGTGACGGTGGCCTTCGGTCTGCGCAACATGACGCACAAGGAGCAGGCGCTGGCCGAGATGCGCCGCGTGTTGCGCCCCGGTGGCCGTCTGTTGGTGCTTGAGTTCTCGCAGGTCTGGAAGCCGCTGGCGCCGGTCTACGATTTCTATTCCTTCCAGGTGATCCCGCGCATCGGCCAGCTGGTGACGCAGGATTCCGACAGCTACCGCTATCTTTCCGAGTCGATCCGCGTCCATCCGGACCAGGAAACGCTCAAGGCGATGATGGAAGGCGTCGGCCTGGAGCGGGTCGAATATTTCAACATGGCGCTCGGTGTCGTCGCCTTGCACCGCGGTTTCAAGTTCTAGGCGGCTGGCTCGATGTCCCTGTCTGACCGGCTGCTGCTCGTCCCGCTCAACCACCTGATCGCGCAGGCGCCCTGGGCGTCAGAGCGCTTGAGCCGGCATGCCGGGGCGCGGGTGGCGATCGTCGCCGGGCCGCTGACCCTGCGCCTGACGATCGACGGCAGCGGCTTGCTGCAGGCCGCCGATGCCGTTGCCGAACCCGATGTCCGCATCGAACTGCCGGACGATTTCGCAGTGCGTGCGCTGACCGATCGCAGCAAGCTGATGAGCGGTGCCCGTTTGAGCGGCGCCGCCGATGTCGCGGAAACCCTGGCCTTTGTCTTCCGCAACTTGCGCTGGGATGCCGAGGGCGACCTGGCGGCGGTGATCGGCGACATTCCGGCCCGGCGCCTGAGTCTGGCCGCTGGTGCCCTGGCCGATAATGCTCGCGATGGACTAGCGCGGCTGGGGGCCAATTTTGCCGAATACGCCAGCAACGAGGGCGAACTGCTGGCCGATCCTGCTTCCATCAAGGATTTCGTTTCTGCGGTCGATGCCTTGCGCGACGATCTGGCGCGCCTCGACAAACGGGTCGAACGCCTGGGTGGTTGAAGCTACCTCAACGGAAATGGAAAAGGCCGCGATCGCGGCCTTTTCTCATTGCGGGTCGAATTTCCGTCACACCTTGCGATAAACCTCGGCGCCGGTCTGCACGAATTCGACCGCCTTGGCTTCCATTCCCCGAGTGAGCGCTTCCTCTTCCCGCAAGCCTTGCGCCGCCGCGAAGTCACGCACGTCCTGGGTGATCTTCATCGAGCAGAAGTGCGGCCCGCACATCGAGCAGAAGTGGGCGACCTTGGCAGATTCCTTGGGCAGGGTCTCGTCGTGGAAGGACTTGGCTTTGTCCGGGTCGAGGCCGAGGTTGAACTGGTCGTCCCAGCGGAACTCGTAGCGCGCCTTGCTCAACGCGTTGTCGCGGATCTGCGCGCCGGGATGGCCCTTGGCCAGGTCGGCGGCGTGCGCGGCGAGCTTGTAGGTGATGATGCCTTCCTTGACGTCGTTCTTGTCCGGCAGGCCGAGGTGTTCCTTCGGCGTCACGTAGCAGAGCATGGCGGTGCCGTACCAGCCGATCATGGCGGCGCCGATGCCGCTGGTGATGTGGTCGTAGCCCGGCGCGATGTCGGTGGTCAAGGGGCCGAGGGTGTAGAACGGGGCTTCCTTGCAGTATTCGAGCTGCAGGTCCATGTTCTCCTTGATCAGGTGCATCGGCACGTGGCCCGGACCTTCGATGATGGTCTGCACGTCGTGCTTCCAGGCGATCTCGGTGAGTTCGCCGAGGGTCTTCAGCTCGCCCAGTTGCGCTTCGTCGTTGGCGTCGTAGATCGAGCCGGGGCGCAGGCCGTCGCCGAGGCTGAAGGCGACGTCGTAGGCCTTCATGATCTCGCAGATGTCCTCGAAGTGCGTGTAGAGGAAGCTTTCCTTGTGGTGCGCCAGGCACCACTTGGCCATGATCGAGCCGCCGCGGCTGACGATGCCGGTCATGCGGTTGGCGGTCATCGGGATGTAGCGCAGCAGCACGCCGGCGTGGATGGTGAAGTAATCGACGCCCTGTTCGGCCTGTTCAATCAGCGTGTCGCGGAAGATTTCCCAGGTCAGGTCCTCGGCCTTGCCGTTGACCTTCTCCAGCGCCTGGTAGATCGGCACGGTACCGATCGGCACCGGCGAGTTGCGGATGATCCACTCGCGCGTTTCGTGAATGTTCTTGCCGGTGGACAGATCCATCACCGTGTCGCCGCCCCAGCGGATCGACCAGGTCATTTTCTCGACTTCTTCCTGAATGCTGGAGCCAAGCGCCGAGTTGCCGATGTTGGCGTTGATCTTGGTCAGGAAGTTGCGACCGATGATCATCGGCTCGCTTTCCGGGTGGTTGATGTTGTTCGGGATGATGGCGCGGCCGCGCGCCACTTCGCTGCGCACGAATTCCGGCGTGATCTCTGCCGGGATGCTGGCGCCAAAGTTCTGGCCCGGATGCTGGCGGGTCAGAAGTTTGGCCATCTTCTCACCGGTCGGGCCGGTGGCTTTCAGCGATTCGATATAGGCGGCGCGATTGAGGTTCTCGCGGATCGCCACGTACTCCATTTCCGGGGTGATGATGCCTTTGCGCGCGTAGTGCATCTGTGACACATTGGCGCCGGCCTTGGCCCGGCGTGGTTTGCGGTGCAAGCCGGGGAAGCGCAGTTCGTCGAGAGCCTTGTCGGCGGCACGCTGGCGGCCGAATTCGGAAGACAGGTCGGGCAGTTCCTCGGTGTCGCCGCGCTCGATGATCCATTGGGCGCGCAGCGCCGGCAGACCGGAGCGGATGTCGATCTGCGCCGCCGGGTCGGAATACGGGCCGGAACAATCATAAACGTAGATCGGCGGATTCTTCTCGCCGCCGAAGCCGGTCGGCGTATCGGCCTGCGAGATTTCGCGCATCGGCACCCGGAGGTCCGGCCGCGAGCCTTCGATGTAAACCTTGCGCGAATTCGGCAGCGGCTGGATGGCGGCCTCGTCCACGTGGGCGTTGGCGGCGAGGAAGGGGTCTTTGGCGTTCATGAGTGCTCCGTGCGGATGTTCAGCGGGGTAAGACGGGCAAGGAGCGATCTGGTTCCGGTAACGGATTCGTTTCCCTACGTCGGCATGACCCGATCAGGTTCGAAGGGTATTTCTCAGCCGAGCGCTGTGCGGGTCGACACCCCTAACGAGAGTGGTGCAAGGTACTGGAAACACAGGCAAAATGCAAGGAAGCACGGTCGGGGCTCAAGATTCCCGGAATCTGGTCGAAATAAGTTCGACAAGCCCGTGAAAATTCGAAGAAAACCTACAGGAAACAACCCATGCGTTTGACGACCATTGCCATCGTTCTGGCCAGTCTGCCTTCTCTGGCCTGGGCTGCGCCAACCTGGCAGAACATTTCCACCGAGGCCGGTCGCAGCATTGAACTTGATCGTGCGACCCTGAAGCGCACCGGCAATGTCGTCGAAGCCTTGAGCCGGGTGACACTCGATCGTCCGCTATCCGACAGCCGGACCGGGATGCCGTACCGGGTCATCGAGGCGACCACTCGTTATGACTGCGCGTCGCGCAGTGCGAAGACGATCAAGCGCATCTATCGGCAAGCCGAAAACGACGTCATCCGGGAAGAAGAGATTGCCGGCGCCGAACTGCCGGTGCGTACCGGGACGCTCGACGACCGCGTCCTGCGCGAGGTCTGCCGTCCGCCCAAGGAAGATCCGGCCGAGCTCGCCAAGCGCGCCAACGAAGCGGCGAGCAAACTGCAGGAAGCCAACGCGGCGTTGCTGAAGAAGGAGTTGGGGAAGGAAGCGGCCCCGATGGTAAAAACCGTCGATAAGCCCGATGCGCTGATTCCGTCGATTCGCCCGAATCTCAAGGCGGCAATGGAAGCCTCGCGCAGTGAAGCGGCGGCGCCGGTCGAGACCCGGCCGAAAGCCGAGGAAACGCCGCCGCCAGCCAAGCCGAAGCCGAGTCTCAGCGTTTCACATGGAACGACCCAACTGGTCCACAACAATGCGGCGGCGCCGCGCCCGCTGAAGCCGGCGCCGAGCCGTGCCAACGCGGGCTACATGCTGGAGTTGGTGACGCCGCACAAGCCGGTGACCTGGGGCTACGAAGGCGAAGGTGCGCCGGAGAACTGGGTCAAGCTCGATCCGCGTAACGTCCTCTGTGCCGCCGGCAAGCGTCAGTCGCCGATCGATATCCGGGATGGTATCAAGGTCGATCTTGAGCCGATTCGTTTCGATTACCGACCCTCCACGTTCCGCATCGTCGATACTGGCCACACCGTTTCGGTCGCGGTTGGCGACAGCAGTTTCTCCCTGACTGGCAAGACCTACGATTTGGTGGACATCCATTTCCATCGCCCGGGCGAGACCCGGATCAACGGCCAGCGTTACGACATGTCCGCCCATTTTGTGCATCGCTCCATCGACGGTCAGCGGGCGGTGATCGAGGTGCTGATGACTCGTGGTAACGAGAATCCGCAGATCCAGACCCTGTGGAATAATCTGCCGCTCGAGAAACATGTTCCGGTCGAGCCGCCGACGGCCGTCTTCGAGCCGGCCGCTCTTCTGCCCGGTAGCAAGCAGTACTACACCTTCATGGGCTCGCTGACGACACCCCCTTGTACCGAAGATATCCTGTGGATCGTCTTCAAGCAGCCGATCGAGGTTTCGGACGAGCAACTGCGGATCTTCAGCCGCCTTTATCGCAACAACGCCCGTCCCGCCCAGCCGATCGGCGACCGGCTCATCAAGGAGAGCCGTTGACCCTAGCCGTGATGGGGTGTTAGCTTGATGACCCAATAGTCATTAAGCCGCCATGAGTACCGCCAAACCAGTCCGGAAACGTCGCAAGGAAGCTCGCCCTGGCGAGTTGCTGGCGGCCGCGTTGACCCAGTTCGTCGAGAAAGGCTACGCCGCCACCCGCCTCGATGACGTTGCCGCCTGTGCCGGAGTTTCCAAGGGGACACTCTACCTTTACTACGCCAGCAAGGAAGCTTTGTTCAAGGCGGTGATCCAGGAAGGCATCGTGCCAGTCCTGGCGGAAAACGAGGCGATTGCCGCCAGTCACTCCGGCAGCAGCTTCTCCTTGCTGGAAAAGTTGCTTGATCATTGGTGGACACGCATCGGTTGCACTGCCTTCGCCGGCATTCCCAAGTTGATCGTCGCCGAGGCGCAGAACTTTCCCGAGATCGCCGGCTACTACTACACCAATGTGATCGCGCGTGGTCGTGCCCTGGTCGGCGCCGCGTTGCAGCGTGGCGTCAGCAGCGGCGAATTCCGGCAGTGTGACATCGAAGTCACGATCGACGTCATCATTGCCCCGGTGCTGATGTTGCTGATCTGGGAATATTCGCTGGGGCGCTGCGAGCAGCAGCCCGCCCGTCACCGTGACTATCTCGCCACGCATCTGGCGCTGTTGCAGCGGGGGCTGTGTGTGCCTCAGGTATAATCCGATTTTGTCAGAACCAATATATTAGCGTATGCTAATATTAAGTTTGCGGAGAATTTCATGAACATCGAACAAGCGCGCTTCAACATGGTGGAGCAACAGATTCGTCCTTGGGACGTGCTCGACCCGAAAGTGCTCGACCTGCTCTTCATCGTCAAGCGCGAAGATTTCGTGCCGGCGGCCTATCGCAACCTGGCCTTCGCCGACATGGAAATCCCGCTGGGCGAAGGTCAGTGCATGCTTGCTCCCCGCGTCGAAGCCCGCCTGCTTCAGGAACTTGGCATCCGCCAAGCTGATCGCGTGCTGGAAATCGGTACCGGCAGCGGTTATATGGCAGCGCTTCTGGCAGCGCGCGCCGAGCACGTGACGACCCTCGAACTGCGCCCGGAACTGGCGGCGTTTGCCCGCGACAACCTGCAGCGTGCCGGTGTCGCCAATGTCACCGTCGAATGTGCCGATGGCAGCCGCGGTTGGCAGCAACGCGCGCCCTTCGATGTGATCGTGCTTTCCGGCGCCCTGCCGCGGATTCCCGCCGAACTGCTCAAGCAGTTGCGGGTTGGCGGCCGCCTGGCGGCAATCGTCGGCGAGGTGCCGGTGATGGAAGCTCAAATGATCACGTGCGTCGCCGACGGTGTGTACAACACGGTCAATCTGTTCGAGACGGTTGTTCCCGTTCTTGACAACTTCGCCGCGGCGCGCGAGTTCAGCCTGTAATGCGCCAGATTCGGGCATCCCAACTGGCGGAATGGCTGGCCGATGTGAATCGGCCGCCGCCGTTGCTGCTCGATGTCCGCGAGCCCTGGGAGCTTGCGCAGTGCCAGATCGAAGGGGCGCTGCATGTGCCGATGCACATGATTCCGCTGCGTTGTGCCGAGTTCGATCCGCAGCGTGAAATCGTCGTCATCTGTCACCACGGCGGTCGCAGCATGCAGGTCTGCATGTTTCTCGAACGCAAGGGTTACGGCGCCGTGTTCAACCTTCTGGGTGGCATCGAGGGCTGGGCTTGCGAAGTCGATCCCGGAATGAACCGCTACTGAGGTCCGCATGAAACAAATCGCCTGGCTTTTTGCCGCTTCCCTGACCGCCGCCCCGCTGCATGCCGCCGATCTTGTCCAGATCTACCGCGCCGCGCAGGACAACGACCCGGTATACGCCGCCGCCCGGGCAACGCTCGATGCTGGTCGCGAAAAAGCGCCGCAGGGACTGGCCGGCTTGCTGCCGACGGTGACCGCTTCCGGCAACACGGTCTGGAACGACGTCGATTCCGAGCCGCGCAACGTCCCGGCGGCTGCCAGCAATGTCGAATACAACAGCTACGCCTATCAGCTGACCTTGTCGCAACCGCTGTTCCGCTGGCAGAACTGGGTCGCCTACGGTCAGGCAAAGCAGCAGGTGGCGCAGGCCGAAGCGACTTTCGTGCAGGCCAGCCAGGATCTGATCCTGCGGGTGGCGCAGGCCTACTTCGACGTCCTCTACGCCAGCGAAAACCTGACCGCGGTACGCGCCAACAAGGAAGCGATCGCTCAGCAGCTCGAACTCGCCAAGAAGAGTTTCGAGGTCGGTACGGCGACGATCACCGACACCCATGAAGCGCAGGCCCGCTTCGACCTCGTTCAGGCGCAGGAAATCGCTGCCGAGAGCGAGCTTGAAGTGCGCCGCCAGGCGTTGCAGACGCTGATCGGCAAGGAAGCCGGCAAGCTGGCCCCGCCGCGCAAGGATGCGGTACTGGCGCCGCCCGAGCCGAACCGTCTGGCCGACTGGGTTGCCGCTGCGGAGAAGGATGCGCTGGCGGTGCAGATCCAGCAGGCACAGGCCGAAATTGCCGCCCGCGAGGTCGACAAGCAGCGGGCTGGCCATTATCCGACGCTCGATCTCGTCGCCAATCGCGGCAAGTCCAAAGCGTATTCCAGCACGGCGTTGGGGGCGGTCGATTCGGACTTCGCCAATTACGGGTTGCAACTGAACATCCCGCTGTTTCAGGGGGGCGCGACGACGTCGCGCCAGCGCGAGGCCGCCGCCAACAGCACGGCTGCCCGCTACGGTCTGGAAGCGGCGCGGCGTAACGCGGCGCTGGCGGCTCGTCAGTATTACCTCGGCGTCACCAACGGTCTGGCCCAGGTCAATGCGCTGAAGGCGGCGCTGGTTTCGTCGCAGTCGGCGCTGGAATCGAACAAACTGGGTTACGAGGTCGGCGTGCGCATCAACATCGACGTGTTGAACGCCGAAAACCAGGTTTACGTGACGCGGCGCGATCTTGCCAAGGCCACCTTCGACACCCTGATGGCGCAGTTGCGCCTGAAGGCGGCGGTCGGCACGCTCGGCGAGGACGACGTGACGAAGATCAACGCGCTGCTCGACGACAGCGCCGCGCAATAAGCGCCAACGTGCGTTGCGTCGCCCCGCGGTGAGCGGCGGCGAACGCGGCGCAGGCGGCACGCATTGCCGCCAGTTCCCCGCTTTCCCGAAACAGCCGGTGCACGGTATCGATCAGTGCGTCGGCATCAGTCACGCGCAAGGCCGCGCCAGCGGCAATGGCGTCTTCGGTGGCACGCAGGAAATTGAAGGTGTGCGGGCCGACAATCACCGGGCAGCCACAGGCCGCCGCTTCGATCAGGTTCTGCCCGCCGAGCGGCACCAGGCTGCCGCCGATGAAGGCGAAATCGGCCAGCGCGTAGTAAGCCGCCATCTCTCCCATGCTGTCGCCGAGCCAGACCTGCGTTTCGGCAGTCGGCTGGGCGACGCTGCGTCGTTGCCAGCGCAGGGCGCGCTGGTCGAGCAGCGCGGCGACTTCCCCGAAGCGTTGGGGATGGCGCGGCACTAGAACCAGCAGGGCTCCATCGACGGGGCGGCGTAGCCAGGCATCGAGCAAGGGCCCCTCCTCGCCTTCGCGCGTGCTGGCGGCCAGCCAGACCGGCCGCGGCCCCAAGGCGGCGCGCCAGGCGCGGCCGGTGGCGAGGCGTTCGGCGGGCGGTTCGACGTCGAATTTCAGGTTGCCGCAGACTTCGACCTGCGGCGCCGTCAGCGCGGCGAGCCGTTCGCCGTCGCCGGCAGTCTGCGCGGCTACCGCGGCGAGACGGCCGAAAGCCGGCTGGGTGAGGCCGCCGAAACGGGCGTAGCCGCGCGCCGAGCGTTCGGACAGGCGGGCATTGACCAGCACGACGGGAATCTCGCGGCGCTCGGCAGCGGCCAGCAGGTTGGGCCAGATCTCGGTTTCCATCAGGATGCCGAAATCCGGTGTGAAATGGCGGAAGAAGCGGCCGACCGCGTCCGGCAGATCGTAAGGCAGGTAGGCCTGGATCACGCGCTCGCCGAACACTTCGCGGCCGGCGGCGCGGCCGGTCGGCGTCATGCCGGTGAGCAGGATGCGGTGCGTCGGCCAGGCCGCCTGCAGGGCTTCGACCAGTGGCTGGGCGGCGCGGGTTTCGCCGACCGAGACGGCGTGTACCCAGATCAGCGGCGCCTCCCCGGCGGCGCGGTGTTGACCGTAGAAGCCGAAGCGCTCGCCGATGTTAGCCAGGTATTCCGGCTGCTTTCTCGCCCGCCAGGCAAGCCGCAGGAAGATCGCCGGGCTCAGCAGGTAGAGGCAGAGCGAGTAGAGCAGGCGCAGCATCAGCCCAGACCTTGGGTCAGTTCGGCGAGGACCGCGTCAACTTCCGGGCACTGCCCGCAGCCGCCGAGGTTGCGGTGGAAGGCGCTGCCATAGACGCCGGTCAGGCCGGGTTCGGTGGCAGTGTACAGGGCGACGGTGGGCACCTTGAGCGCCACCGCCAGGTGGGTCAGGCCGGTATCGACGCCGACCACGCCGCAGGCGCCAGCCAGCAAGGCGGCCAGCGCTTCGATGCTCAGCGGCGGTGCGGCGACCGCCTGCGGGATGGCGGCGGCGAGCCGTGCCGCGCGCTCGCGTTCGGGGGCGCTGCCGGCTGGCAGCACGGCGCGCAGCCCCTGGTCGGCCAGCCGGTGGCCCAGTTCGATCCAGCGCTCCTCCGGCCACAGCTTGTCGTCACGGCTGGTCGCCGTGAGCAGGACGACATGGTCGCCAGCCGGCAGCCAGTCGCAGCTGACGGCCGGCGCGGCAATCCCGTAATCGACCGTGGCGTCGGCCAGGTAACCGAGCGCCGCCGCCGCCAGTTGGCGGTTGCGCACCACTGCGTGCAGGTCGCGCGGGACGCTGTAATGGCGCCCGTAGAAGATCGCCGCCAGCGGTTCGCGGGCGGCATCGAAGCTGTAGCCGGCGCGCGGCCCGCGAGCCTGGATGGTGCATAGCCCGCTCTTGATCAGTCCCTGGGTGTCGATCACCAGGTCGTAAGCGTGAGCGCGTAGCGCCTGTCGGCTGGCCGCGATCTCGCGCCAGGTGGTGGGTCGCAGCAGGGACTTGCGCCAGCGTCGGATGGCCACCGGAATGACGCGATCGACATCCGGATGCAGGCGGGGAATCGCCGCAAAGACGTTTTCCACGCACCAGTCGATGGTCGCTTGCGGGAAATGTCGCCGGATGTCGCTGACGACCGGCAGATTGTGGATGACATCGCCGAGCGACGAGGTTTTGACGAGCAGGATGCGCATCGGCGCGGGACCGCAAAAACGAAAGCGCGATTATAGATCGCCCGGGTTCCGTCACGTGCATCGGCGGCGGCAGCACGCTCGCATGCGCTAAAATGTGCGCATATCGTTTTCCGGATTCCATCATGTGCGGCATCGTCGCGGCAGCAGCCGGCAGCAACATCGTTCCCGTCCTCGTCGAAGGGCTGAAGAAACTTGAATACCGCGGTTACGATTCAGCCGGCCTGGCCGTCGTTGGCGCCACTGGCATCGAACGCGTCCGCTCGGTCGGCCGGGTCGCCGAACTGGAAGCCGCCGCCGCCGGTACCAGCGCGCCGACCGGCATCGCCCATACCCGCTGGGCAACGCACGGCGTGCCTTGCGAGCGTAACGCCCACCCGCATGTCTCCGGCGGCATCGCCGTCGTCCATAACGGCATCATCGAGAACTACGAAAGCCTGCGTCGCGAACTGACCGACCTCGGTTACGAGTTCACCTCGGATACCGACACCGAAACCATCGCCCACCTCGTCGAACACCTGCTGCGCGCCGAGCCCGACCTCTTCCGCGCCGTGCAGCTCGCCTGCCGCCGCCTGGTCGGCGCCTACGCCATCGCCGTCATCGACCAGCGCCAGCCGGGCAAGGTCGTCGTCTCGCGCGAAGGCTCGCCGCTCCTGCTCGGCCTCGGCGATACCGGCAGCTACGCCGCCTCCGACGCCTCCGCCCTGCTCCAGGTGACGCGCAACATGGTCTATCTGGAAAACGGCGACATCGCCGAGCTGACCGCTGCCGGCGTGCGCATCGAACGCCGCGACGGTAAGCCGGTCGAGCGGCCGGTGCATGTTTCCGAGCTTTCCGCCGCTGCTGTCGAACTCGGCCAGTACCGCCACTACATGCAGAAGGAAATCTTCGAGCAGCCAGAAGCGCTGGCCAACACGCTGGAAATCGTCGGCGGCGCGAAAAGCATCCAGCCCGGCATTTTCGGTGCCGAAGCGGCCAATCTGTTGCACGATGTCGACCAGGTGCTGATCCTCGCCTGCGGCACCAGCGCCCATTCCGGGATGACCGCCCGCTACTGGCTCGAGGCCATCGCCGGGGTTTCCTGCACGGTCGAGATCGCCAGCGAATACCGCTACCGGACCTCGGTTCCCGATCCGCGGCAACTGGTCGTCGCCATCTCGCAATCCGGCGAAACCGCCGACACCCTGGCCGCGCTGCGTCACGCCAAGTCGCTCGGCCAGCACAAGACGCTGGCCATCTGCAACGTGCCGGAATCGGCGATCGTCCGCGAATCGGCACTGCGCTTCATCACCCGCGCCGGCCCGGAAATCGGCGTCGCCTCGACCAAGGCCTTCACCACCCAGCTTGCCGCCCTCTTCCTGCTCACCCTGGTCATGGCCAAAGTGCGCGACCGCCTGAGCGAAGCGGAAGAAGCCGCCTACATCGACCAGTTGCGCCACCTGCCGGTCGCAGTGAATAAGGTGTTGACGCTGGAAAGCGAGATCGAAGCCTGGGCCCGTCGTTTCGCCGACAAGCACCATGCCCTCTTCCTCGGCCGCGGCCGTCACTACCCGATCGCCCTCGAAGGCGCGCTGAAACTCAAGGAAATTTCCTACATCCACGCCGAAGCCTACCCCGCCGGCGAACTCAAGCACGGCCCGCTGGCGCTGGTCGACGCTCAAATGCCGGTCATCTCGGTGGCGCCCAACGACGAACTGCTGGAAAAGCTCAAATCCAACCTCCAGGAAGTCCGCGCCCGCGGTGGCGAACTCTACGTCTTCGCCGACGCTGACGCCGAAATCCCCAGCACCGAGGGCGTGCACATGCTGCGCCTGCCCGAACACTACGGCCAGCTCTCGCCGATCCTGCACGTCATCCCGCTGCAATTGCTCTCCTACCACGCCGCTCTGGTCAAGGGCACCGACGTGGACAAGCCGCGCAACCTGGCGAAGTCGGTGACGGTGGAGTGAAGGCCGGCGGTGGTTTGTTCGCAGGAATTAAGTCTGTCGGATCCGAACTCAACGCTCCACATAATCGCTGGGTCCAAATATTCGGCCGAAGCCACCATTCCAGGCGGAAGGCACGGTTGGCAGGCGCAGCGGAAACGATCGGCGCTGCCGGGATCCTCGAGACCTTGGCGGCCCTGCGGCGCTGTTGAAGCGAGCGCGGTGATTGGCGGCTGGGGCGGCTGGCCCGGTGCAGCGATGTGCTATAAAGAATGTAGGAATCGCTGACGGCAGGCATTCGCGAGGCCGTTCGACGTCATGTCCAGGTGGATAAAATGAACGTCTCCTCGATCTATGGGTACAACCCCACCCTCAGTTTGATCAACGCGCTCTATCCGACAACGTCGGTTAGTTCGTTGTCCGGCGTTTCCGGCACGTCCGGGATCAGCAGTCTGCTTTCGCCGACTGGCGTACAGACCAGTATTTCCAGCGTGGGGACTTTGCTGAACGGCGTCGAAACGCTTGGCTCGGCGGCGCAATCCTTGGCTGGTCTGGGCGCATTTGATGCCCGGACGGTCACATCGTCGAACGCCAAGGTGGCTAGCGCTTCGGCTGGCGACGGAACGGCCACCGGCACCTACACCGTCGAGGTCAGGCAACTGGCGCAGGCCCAGAGCTTGAGCAGCGCGCCGCAGACCAGTTCCCTGACGCCAATCGGCAACGGGGCTGCGACCCTGAGCTTCCAGTTCGCCAGCGGCGAGACCCGTCAGGTCGCGCTCGGTAGCGCCAGTAACACGCTGCCGGGGATTGCTTCGGCGATCAATTCCGCCAATATCGGGCTGCAGGCGCAAGTCGTCTCGTTGTCGGCCGGCTACCAGTTGAGTCTCACCGGCCAGTCCGGGGCGGCCAATGCCTTTACCATCGGCGTCAGCGGCAATGCCGGCGTCGATAGCCTGCTGGCTTATCCGGCGCAGGGCAACAGTGGGCTGACGCTGAGCAGCCAGGCGCAAAATGCCGAAGGATTGCTCAACGGGACGGCCTTCACCGCCAGTACCAACACGTTCGGTACGGCTACCCCGGGTCTGACGCTGAATCTTGCGGCGACCGGGAAAACCACGCTGAGCGTGGCCCCCGATAGCACCATGACGACGACTGTGAAATCCTTTGTCGACGCATATAACGCGGTTCAGACGACGCTGACCCGACTTGGCTCGGAAAATTCCAGCCTCGGCTTGAGCGTCTCCTATCTGCGGTCCCTGTTGTCGAACGCGGTCGGGGAGAGCACGAGCCTCGCCCGGATCGGCATCACCAGCAACGCCAACGGCACGCTATCCCTCAATGCCACGGCCTTCAACGCAGCCTTGACTGCCTCGCCGGCCAGCGTGGAAAGTGTGCTCAGCAGCCCCGCTACGGGACTGGCCGAGCGCGTTACCTCGCTGACAGACGGGGCGCTGTCGGCGTCGCGTCTGCTCCAGCTTGCCGTCCCGAGCTTCAATTCATCGAGCCTGCTCGGTACGAGCGGCCAAAGCTGGAAATACTCCTACCTCAGTCAGCTTGGCGTTCTCGACACCCCCAGTTCTTCGAGTCTGTCCTCGCTTTTTCTCACTGAAATGCTCGGTTCGGCCACCTCAAGCTCGGCAAATGGGGCGACGAGCAAGCAGTTTCTTCAATCGCTGCTCGCCCAACAGGCCTACAACGCGAATCTGTTGAGCGCGAGTTTCGGCTGAGGTCCGGAGGGCCTTGGCGATTCCCGGAGCATCGAACGATGGCAGTTGTCCGGTTGCAGCCGTCGGCTTTTCTGAATGAACTCGGTGGCTCCCGACCGGCGGTTAAGCGGCTCTCCGACGCGCCGACACGCTCGTCTCGGTGCCATTCCCGATTCCGCCAGGCAGCCTTTCCTGGCCATTCCGCGGTCATTTTCCGGTAGAGTTTGGCCCCATGACTTTTGAGGGGCGGTTTCGCTCCGGATCGGGGATGGCATGAAAACCGGGTTTTCCATTTCTGTGCGCGGCCTGCTGGTCGTCGGACTGGCCTTGCTGGCGCTTGCGCTGGGGGCGTATCTGCAGTTCGGGCCGGGGGCGGTATCCGGCGACGATGCGGCGGACGAAGGCGGCGCTTTCGAGGTGGTCGATGCGGCGCACCGCGAGTTCGACGGTTCGCCGGCGCTCGCCCTGTCGTTCAGCCTGCCGCTCGACGCCCGGGGCAATCCCGGCAAGTTCGTCCAGGTGCTCGAGATGCCGCCGCGCAAGGGAGATCCGGTGGCCAGCGAGAGCGACGAGGACAGCGCCGAATCCAGCGAGGCGATGGAAACCAAGGTCAGCAGCAGCGAGGCGGATACCGTGCTCGACGGCGGCAAGCCGGTGGCCGGGGCCTGGGTGGTCGGCGAGAATCCGCGTCTGCTCTTCTTCCCCAACGTCAAGCCGCAGACCCGGTACATCATCCGTGTGCAGCCCGGCCTGCCGGCGCGCAACGGCAGCACGCTGGGTGGCGAGGTACGTTATTCGATCCGCACGGCGGCGGTGGCGCCGGCCTTCTATTTCGCCAGCCGCGGCATGGTGCTGCCGGCCGGCCAGAACGGCGGCCTGCCGGTGAGCACGGTGAATATTCCGGAGGTGGACATCCAGTTCCTCAAGGTCAAGCCGGAAGCCCTGCCCACCTTCCTCGACAAGGTGATCGCCGGGGCGCCGCTGCCGCGCAGCGAGTCGGCCGACGACGAGGACGAGGAGACGTATTACGACTACGAGAACCGGACCACCAAGCTGCAGGGTGCCATCGACACCTGGACGCTGGACAACCTGAACAAGCTGACCACCAGTGCCTTCGTCGGCCGTTTCGTCACCGAACAGAAGGCCAACCGGCGCAGCGTCACCTTCATTCCGGTCGAGGACATCCCGGCCTTGCGCGAACCTGGCGTCTACATCGCGGTGATGTCGCAGCCCAACCGTTTCCGCCAGGAGTACCAGACCACCTATTTCTACGTCAGCGATCTCGGCCTCCATGTGCGCCGGCATGTCGCCGGCAGCGCCGACGCCTTCGTCAGCTCGCTGGTCGACGGCAAGGCGGTCGGCGGCGTCGAGATTTCCTGGCTGTCCACCGACGGCAAGGTGCTGGCCCGCGCCACCACCGATGGCGACGGCCGCGCCAATTTCGCCGAGCAGCCGGCCGAGGCGCGGGTGATCGTCGCCCGCAAGGGCGAGCAGTTGTCGCTGATCGCGCTCAAGGAGCCGGCGCTCGACCTCTCGGAATTCGAGGTCGGCGGTCTGACCTCGGCGCCGGTCCGGCTGTTCGCCTACAGCGGGCGCAATCTCTACCGGCCGGGCGAGAGTTTCGACGTCTCGGTGCTGGCGCGCGATGCCGACGGCCGCCCGGTGCCGGCGCAGCCGGTCCAGGCCATCCTGCGCCGGCCGGACGGCAAGGCGCAATGGACGGCGAACTGGACGCCGGACGCCAAGTTCCCCGGCTACTACCGGCGGCGCATCGAACTGCCGGCCGACGCGGCAACCGGCAACTGGTATCTCGAACTGCGCGGCGACCCGGCATCGGCGCTGGCCAGCACGACGCTCGATTTCAACGTCGAGGAATTCCTGCCCGAGCGCATGAAGCTCGACCTCGGTGCCGACAAGACGCCGCTCAAGCCTGGCGACACCTGGCAACTGGCGGTCACCGGCAATTACCTGTACGGCGCGCCGGCAGCCGGCAACCGCCTGCTCGGCGTGGTCAACACGGCGCGCAATGCCAGCCCGCTGGCCGCCACCCTGCCCGGCTTCGTCTTCGGCGATGCCGACGAGGACAGCACGCGCAGCCGCCAGGAGCTGGCCGAAAGCCAGCTCGACGACGCCGGCAAGGCGGCGGTGGACATCGATTTCTCCAGCCTTGAGGGGCGTAGCTCGCCCTTCACCGTGCGCGCCACGCTGAGCCTGCTGGAAAGCGGCGGCCGGCCGGTGATCCGCAGCATCGAGCGGACCTGGTGGCCGGCGCCGGAACTGGTTGGCGTCCGGCCGCTGTTTGCCGGTGCCTACGCCCGCGAAGGCTCGCGCGCCGAATTCGAGGTGGTGCTGGCCGACAACGCCGGCAAGCTCAAGGCCGGCAAGGCCTTGCCGGTCCGCATGTTCCGCGAGAACCGCGACTGGTACTGGCGTTTCGACGACCAGCGCGGCTGGCATTCCGGCTACACCGAAACCGATGAGCTGGTCGCCTCGACCCAGGTCAGCATGCCGGCCGGCGGTCGCGGCAAGCTGTCGCTGCCGGTCAAGTACGGCCGCTACCGGATCGAGATCGTCAATCCGGCCACTCAGGAGGTGACGCGTTACCGCTTCTACGCCGGCTGGTCGGCGCAGGACGACGAAAGCCAGGGCGTGCGCCCGGACCGCGTTGGCCTCAAGCTCGACAAGGCGGCCTACAAGGAAGGCGAAACCGCCCGCCTGACGATCACCCCGCCGCACGCCGGCGAGGCGCTGATCACCGTCGAGGGCGACAAGCTGCTGTGGTCGAAGCGGATCAGCCTGGGCAGCGACGCCACCACCATCGACCTGCCGATTGCCGCCGAATGGAAGCGCCACGACCTCTACGTGACGGCACTCGTGCTGCGTCCCGGCAATGCCGGCGCCAGCGTGACGCCGGCCCGCGCGCTGGGCATCGCCCACCTGCCGCTGGCGCGCGACGAGCGCAAGCTGGCGGTCAGCCTGGAGGCGCCGAAGAAGATGGAGCCGGACCGGCCGCTCAAGGTCAAGGTCAAGGTGCCGGGCGCCAAGGGTCAGAACGCGCTGGTGACGCTGTCGGCGGTCGATGTCGGCATCCTCAACATCACCAATTTCAAGAGCCCCGATCCTTTCGCCTTCTACTTCGCCAAGCTGCGCTACGGCCAGGATTTGAACGACGTCTACGGGCGCCTGATCGAGAAGATGGGCGGCCGCAAGGGCAAGCTCAAGTGGGGCGGCGACGCGGCGCCGAAGGCGACGCGCAGCCTGCCGAAGAAGGTGCGGCTGGTCGACCTGTTCAGCGGCCCGGTCGCGCTCGACGCCAACGGCGAGGCGGAAATCAGCCTGCCGGTGCCCGACTTCAACGGCAGCCTGCGGCTGATGGCGGTAGCCAGCGCCGGCGAGCGCTTCGGCATGCAGGAGGCCGAGGTCACGGTGGCGGCGCCGCTGGTCGTCGAACTGGCGACGCCGCGCTTCCTCTCGGTCGGCGACTCGGCCCTGCTCGCCCTCGATGTGCACAACCTGGCCGGCAGCGAGCAGGAAGTGAAGATCCATGTCAGCAACGACGCCGGCCTGGTGATCCGCAACGGCGAGCAGAAGTTCTCGCTCAAGGACCAGCAGAAGCGCATCCTGCGCATTCCGCTGGAAGCCGGCACGGCGCACGGCCTGACCGAGGTGCGGGTGCACATCGAAAGCCCGCGCAGCAAGCTCGAGCGCACTTTCCCGCTCCAGGTCCAGGCGCCGACGCCGCGCCAGACGGTGATCCGTCGTTACATCGTCAATCCGGGCGAGACCCTGGAAGTGCGCGATGCCGAACTCGGCGGCTTCCTGCCGCAGACGGTCGGCGCCACGCTGGCCGTCTCCGACAAGGCGCCGATCGACGTGCGCAGCGTGGTCAAGGGCCTGCTCACCTACCCCTACGGTTGCGCCGAGCAGACCACCAGCACCGCCTACCCGCACGTTTTCATCGACGAGGCGGCGGCCCGCCAGTTCGGCCTCAAGCCTTACACCCAGGCCCAGCGCGCCGAGATGCTCGACAAGGCGATCGCCCGCCTGGCCGGCATGCAGGCACCGAACGGCGGCTTCAGCCTGTGGGGCAACTATTCCGAGTACCAGTACTGGTTGTCGGCCTACGTCAGCAACTTCCTGGTCGATGCGCGCGAACAGGGCTTCGCGGTGCCGCCGGAAATGGAGAAGAAGGCGCTCGACTTCCTGCTCAAGGGGCTGCAGGAAGGCGTCGCCGGCCTGCCGCGCGGGCCGCTCGCCTACAACGAGAACAGCGTCTGGAACGACTGGCGTTACGCCGGCTCCGGGCGCTTCGCGGTGCTCGCCTACGGCGCCTACGTGCTTGCCACGCAGGGCAAGGCGCCGTTGGCGACGCTGCGCCAGCTGGCCGAAGCCAGTGAGCGCTCGCACTCCGGTCTGGCCCTGATCCACCTCGGCCTGGCGCTCAAGCTGATGGGCGACGAGCCGCGCAGCAAGGCGGCGCTCGACGCCGGTCTCAAGAAGCCGCGCGACAACCGCTACTGGTGGGGTGACTACGGCAGCAACCTGCGCGACTGGGCGCTCACCTACGTGCTGCTGCAAAAGCACGGCCTGGCGCCGGAAGGCCGCGACAACCTGGTCACCCTGGTCGCTGCCGACATGGAGAAGCAGCATTACCTGAGCACCCAGGAAAAACTGGCCGTCTTCCTGCTCGGGCGCAGTTTCGCGACCCAGCCGGGCGGCGAATGGCAGGCCGAGTTCGTGCAAGGCAGCCGGCCGCCGGCGATCGGCGGCAAGGGCACCCAGTTCCGTCCGCTCGATGGCGGCGAACTGGCGGCCGGGGTCAAGCTGAAGAACACGCACGGCGAACGCCTCTTCGTCGAACTGAACTTCAGCGGCAATCCGGCCAAGGCCCCGGCCGCCAAACGCGATGTCTTCGACCTCGAACGCGAGTGGTACACCGCCGACGGCAAGCCGCTCGCCAAGCGTCCGCTGCGCGTCGGCGAAAGCCTGATCGTCCGCCTCAAGGTGAAGACGCGCGGCCGCTACGCCAACGCGCTGGTCGTCGATTACGTGCCGGCCGGCGTCGAGATCGAGAACGCCAACATCGTCCAGGGCGAGCAGAACGAAACGGCGATCGCCGGCATCTACGCCAGCCAGGCGATGCAGGACGCGCGGATCAAGCACGTCGAGTTCCGCGATGACCGCTTCGTCGTCGCCGCCCGCCTCGAGGGCGAGATGAACTTCTTCTACCGCGTGCGGGTGGTGACGCCGGGCCGCTTCGTCGTCCCACCGACCTACGCCGAGGACATGTACCAGCCGATGATTTACGGCCTGAGCAGCGGCGGCGAGCCGATCACGATCAGCGATGGCCAGGCGCAGTAAGCCGGCGCGCCGCGGCGGGGGGCGATGAAGCTATCCCGGCGCGCCCTGCGCTGGGCGCTGGCGGCCCTGCTCGGCGCCCTGCTGCTTGCCAACCAGTTGGCGCCGCCGCCGCTGCCTGGGCGCGGCACGGCGCGCGCCCAGGTGGTGCTGGCGCGCGACGGCACGCCGTTGCGCGCCTTCCCCGACCGCAGCCACGTCTGGCGTCATCCGCTGCGCCTCGACGAGGTGTCGCCGCGTTACGTCGATGCCGTGCTCGCCTACGAAGATCGCTTCTTCTACTGGCACTTCGGCATCAACCCGGTGGCCCTGCTGCGTGCCGCCGGGCAATGGTTGTGGCATGGCCGCATCGTTTCCGGCGGCTCGACGCTGACCATGCAGGTGGCACGCCTGCTCGAACCGGTGCCGCGCACGCCGGCCGGCAAGCTGCGCCAGATGCTGCGCGCCGTGCAGCTCGAACTGCGCCTGTCGAAGCGCGAGATTCTCGAGCTTTATCTGAGCTATGCGCCGATGGGCGGCGTCCTCGAAGGCGTCGAGGCGGCCAGCCGCGCCTATCTGGGCAAGCCGGCGGCGTCGTTGTCGCATGGCGACGCCGCCCTGCTCGCGGTGCTGCCGCAGGCGCCGTCGCGGCTGCGTCCGGATCGCTATCCGGCGGCGGCGCGTGCCGCCCGCGACAAGGTGCTCGAGCGCCTGATCCCGCGCTGGGGCGCGGCGACCGTCGCCGACGCCCGGCAGGAAGCAGTGATCGCCCAGACGGTGCGCGAGCCGCTGCTCGCGCCGCTGTTCGCCGAGCGCGTGCGCAAACTGCAGCCCGGTGTCGCGCGCATCGAGACGACGCTCGACGCCGCCACCCAGAGCAGCGTCGAGCAACTGCTCGGCAGCCGTCTCGGCGTGCTGCCGCCGCGCGTCTCGATGGCCGCCCTGGTGGTCGACAACGCGACGCTGGAAGTCCGCGCCTACGCCGGTTCCGCCGATTTTTCCGACAACCAGCGTTTTGCCCACGTCGACATGGTGCTCGGCCGCCGCTCGCCGGGTTCGGCGCTCAAGCCTTTCCTGTACGGACTGGCGCTCGACGAGGGGCTGATCCATTCCGAATCTCTGCTCTCCGACGTGCCGCAGTCCTTCGGCGGCTACCAGCCGGGCAATTTCCAGGCGAGCTTTTCCGGGCCGGTCGGCGTCACCGAGGCCTTGCAGCGTTCGCTCAACGTGCCGGCGGTCGAGGTCCTCGACCGTCTCGGCCCGCAGCGTTTCGTCGGCCTGCTGCGGGCCGGCGGGCTCAAGCTCGACCTGCCGCGCGACGCCCAGCCCAATCTGTCGGTGATCCTCGGCGGCGTCGCCGTCAGCCTCGAAGACATGGTCGGTGCCTACACCGCGCTGGCCCGCGGCGGCATCGCCGGCCGGCCGCGCTACACGACGGCGGCGCCGATCGAGGAAAGGCGGATGCTGAGCGAAGGCGCCGCCTTCATCATCCGCGACCTGCTCGAAGCCGGCGGCCCGCTCGGCCGCCAGGTCGAGGCCGGCGTCGGCGTGCGCCGCGGCATCGCCTGGAAGACCGGCACCAGCTTCGGTTTCCGCGACGCCTGGGCGATCGGCGTCAGCGACCGCCACACCGTCGGCGTCTGGGTCGGCCGCCCGGACGGCACACCCAATCCGGGTTTCTTCGGCGCCAACATCGCGGCGCCGCTGCTGGTCGATATCTTTTCGGCGATCGACGTGCCGGGCCGCGTCGACCGGCAGCCGCCGCCCAGCGTCAGCCAGGCCCGCATCTGCTGGCCGCTCGGCCTGCGCCGCGCCGACACGCCGGCCGAACTCTGCCACCAGGAACGCAGCGCCTGGCTGCTCAACGGCGCCGCGCCGCCGACCTTCTCCGACCGCCTGCGCAGCGGTGCCGCCCGTTATACCGATTACCGTGATGCCAGCAGCGGCCTGCGCGTGCGCGCCGCCTGCGCCGGCGGCGAGATGTTTGCTGTCGACATGGCGCGCTGGCCGGCGGCGCTCGAACCCTGGCTCGACGCGGCCACCCGCAGCCGCGCCCTGCCCCCGCCGTGGAGTGCGGAATGCGGCCAGGCACAGGCGCCGGGCGACGGCCTGAAGATCGTCGGCATCGCCCGCGGCGAAACGATCCGCCGCGCCGCCGGCGGCGCCGAACCGCTGTTGCGCCTGGAAGCACGCGGCAGCCGGCAGGCGCTGATCTGGCTGGTCGATGGTCGGCAGGTCGGCCGCACGGAGCCCGGCAAGGCCCTGCAGCAGCGCTTCGCCGAGCCGGGGCGGCATACGATCACGGTGATGGACGACAGCGGTCGTTACGACCGGGTGGAAATCAGCGTCCAGTAGGTGTCTCGCCGGCCAGCAAAAACCGCCGGCATTTGTTATCGTTCGGATAAAACAAACCCGGACCGCCAGACGGCCAGTGCAGAGATGACTTACCTACCCCAGCGCCCGCCGGAGTCCCGGCCATGAGTACTTACGCCATCGGCGACATCCAGGGTTGCCACGATTCCCTGTTGCGCCTGCTCGAGCTCTGCGCCTTCGACCCGGCGCAGGACCGGCTGTGGCTGGTCGGCGACCTGGTCAATCGCGGTCCGAAGTCGCTCGAAACGCTGCGCCTAATCAAGTCTTTCGGTGACTCGGCGGTGACCGTGCTGGGCAACCACGACCTCTACCTGTTGATGGTTGCCGAGGGCGGTGCCAAGTATCGGGCCAAGGACGACACACTGGACGACGTGCTCGCTGCGCTGGACCGCGACGAACTCCTCGACTGGCTGCGCCGGCAGCCGCTTTGCCACACCGAGGGCGATTTCTGCCTGGTGCACGCCGGCCTGCTGCCGCAATGGACGGCCAAACGCGCCCGCGAACTGGCGCGCGAAGTCGAGGCCAGGCTGCAGGGCAAAGATTACCGCGACTTCATCCTCAACCTGTGGGGCAGCGAACCGGCCGCCTGGGAAGACGACCTGAAGGGCTGGGGGCGGCTGCGGGTGATCGTCAACGCGATGACCCGGATGCGTTTCTGCACCAAGAAGGGCGTCATGGAGTTCAAGGTCAAGGGCAAGCTGAACAACGCGCCGGCCGGTTACCTGCCGTGGTTCGAGATCCCCGGCCGCAAGAGCGCCGACAGCGTGCTGGTCACCGGCCACTGGTCGGCGCTCGGCCTGCGCATCACGCAGAATCTGCTGGCGCTCGATTCGGGGTGCTTGTGGGGCGGTCATCTGACCGCAGTGCGGCTGGAAGACCGGCGGGTGTTTCAGGTGGATTGCTCGCCAGCGGAAGCCCTGCCGCTAAAGCAATAGCCTCGCGCGCGGCGGCGGCAACCTGCTTGCGGTCCTCGCCGTTACTACCGCGGAGCGGCGTCGTCACCAGGCGGGCGATGATGCGGCGCCGCTTGAGGATGGCGGTAGTGCATTCGCCGAGCGAGATATCGCCGTCGTAACGCGGCGCCAGGCTGCGTTCGCCGTTCAGTTCCCAGTAGGAAATCGCTGCCGGCAGCACCGGCCGGCCGGCGGCCAGCGCCGGCTGCAGCAGCGCGGCGTGGAAATGCAGCAGGCTGCGGCCGTCGGTCGTCGTGCCTTCGGGGAAGACGGCAACCACCTTGCCCTGCCCCAGGATGCCGGCGATTTCCTCGTTGATCAGGCGGGCGTGGCCGCGGCTGCCGCGACGCAGGAAGACGGTATCGTTCTTCCAGGCCAGCCAGCCGATCACCGGCCAGCGCCGGACTTCTTCCTTGGAGACGAAGGCGGCCGGCACGGCGGCGTTGATGACGAAGATGTCGATCCAGGAAACATGGTTGGCGACCAACAGCACGCCGGGTGCCAGGTGGGTCAGGTCGGCTTCCAGTTCGACGCCGAGCGCGTCGAGCACCGCCGCCGACCAGCTTTGTTTGAGCCGCAGTCGGCGCGTGTCGCCGCAAATGCGGAAGACGGTCAACGACACCAGCGCGCCGGCCAGTACCAGCAGAAAGAGCCGGAACAGCCGGAAGGCGCGGCGAAGGGCGGTGGTCTCGTTCAGTCTGCCTGTCCCAGATAGTGTTTGGCGTAACGGTTGGAAACCTTGGCCATCGGCATCAGGATGGGCAGGTCGGCCGTGTTGAAATCGGGATCCCAGGCCGGTTCGCCGCAGATCCAGGCGCCGGCGCGCAGGTAACCCTTGATCAGCGGCGGCACCTCGGCTGGGCGATCCTGCTGCAGCGCCGCCAGCGGCAGCGGACAGCGCGGAAAGACGCGGTATTCCTGCGGTCCCAGGTGATCGACGACCAGGCGATTATACAGGCTGGCCGCGGCGTGGCCGCCGTCGGCCATGCTGATCGAGGCGCAACCGATCAGGTAGTCGTGACCGTGTTCGATCATGTACTGCGCGAGGCCCGACCAAAGCAGGGTGATCGTCGCGCCGGTGCGGTAATCGGGATGGACGCAGGAGCGGCCGATCTCGACCAGGCGCGAGCGCAGATGCTGGAGGCGGGTGAGGTCGAATTCGTTTTCCGAGTAGTAGCCGACCTGGCGGGCGTTTTCCGGCGGCAGGATGCGGTAGGTGCCGACGATTTCGCCGCTCTGCGTGTCGCGGACGACCAGGTGTTCGCAGTAGGGGTCGTAGATGTCGTGGTCTACGCCGGGCGTGCGGCTCGGCAGGTTGGCGCCCATTTCGCCGGCGAAGACGCGGTGGCGCAAACGTTGCGCGTCGAGGATGTCGCTGGCGCTGCGGGCAAAGCCGACGGCCAGATGCTTGCGTTCGGGACGGCTGCGCTGCGCAGCCTGGTGCAGGTTTTCCATGTTGTTCTCCTTGTAGGCAGTGGAGAACAGCATGGAACAGGCGTGTTACACGCCGATTTCCCGCGGATGACGTCGCGGTTTCAGTCCAGCCAGGGGCGTTCGCCGAAGGCTTGACTGTAGCGCCGGGCGATTTCGGCACGGCTTGGCTGGTGGTTCTGGCCGCCGCGGTGGGCGATCTTGATCGATCCCATCACAGAAGCCAGGCGACCGGTGTTGGTCCAGTCCCAGCCGTTGGCGATGCCGTAGAGGAGGCCGGCGCGATAGGCGTCGCCACAGCCGGTGGGGTCGACGATGGCGTCGGGCGCGACGCAGGGAATGTCGTAACGGGCGCCGTCGGCGTGGATTTCCGAGCCTTCGCCGCCGCGGGTGACGATCAGCGCTCTTACCTCGCTCGCCAGTTGTTCGAGGCTGCGCCCGGTGCGGTCGCAGGCGAGCTTGGCCTCGTAGTCGTTGAAGCAGGCGTAGTCAGCGAGGCGCAGGAAATCCATCAGGTCGTCGCCGCCGAACATCGGCAGGCCCTGGCCCGGATCGAAGATGAAGGGGACGCCGGCGGCGGCGAAGTCACGGGCGTGCTGCAGCATGCCTTCGCGGCCGTCGGGAGCGACGATGCCCAGCGTCGCGCCGGCCCGCTCGACCTTGTTCAGGTGCGAGAAGGCCATCGCGCCGGGGTGGAAGGCAGTGATCTGGTTGTCGTCGAGATCGGTGGTGATGAAGGCCTGGGCGGTGAAGCTGCCGGGGACCTGGCGGACGTGGGCGTGGCTCAGGCCGAGTGTGTCGAGACGGGCCAGATACGGGGCAGCATCGTCGCCGACGGTGGCCATGATCGTCGCGTCGCCACCGAGCAGCATCAGGTTGTAGGCGATGTTGCCGGCACAGCCGCCGAACTCGCGGCGCATTTCGGGAACCAGGAAGGCGACGTTGAGGATGTGGATCTGCTCGGGCAGGATATGGTTCTTGAAACGGTCCGGAAAGACCATGATGTTGTCGAAAGCCAGCGAGCCACAGATCAGTGTCGTCATTTTTTCAGGGGTAGAAGATGTACAGGCGATAGCCGGCGGCACCGATGCCTTTGGCGTCGATCCACAGCCGGACGGCGGTTTCGCCGTTGGCCGGGAAGGCGTTGCGGGGGGCGCCGGCGGACAGGAAATCGCGGGCGGCGATGACGCGCCGGGCGACCACCTGGTCGGCCGAATCGGTCAGCGTCAGTTCGAGGTCGGGCCAGGCCTGGGCGAAGGCGGCGCGGTTCTTCAGCGTCGCGTTGAGGACGAACAGGCCGCGTGCCTGGTCGGATTGCAGGTCCGAGGTTTCGATGGCGACCAGATGCTCCTGGCGCGGCAGCGGTACCGGCACGCCAAGCGCCGAGAAGACGGCGCCAGCGGCGGGCAGGCGCAGCACCAGATCGCCGCGGAAGTGATAGGCGGCCTGCCAGCCGAGGGTCAGCAACAGCAGCAGCGCGGCCAGCCAGTACGGCCAGGTCAGCGGCCGCGCATCGTCGGCGAAGCTGGAGAGTCCGCCGTCGGCCAGCGGGCCGGCCGACCAGCGGTTGTAGGCCTGGCTGTCGGCGAGCTCGCGGACCGCCACCAGACCTGCCTCGCGGGCGGCCTGGGTAGTCTGTTCGGGGGTTTCCGGTGGCGCGGGCTCAGGTTCGGGTTCGTCTTCCAGTGCCTCGGCTTCCGGCCAGGGCGGATCCTGCGCTTCCTCGAGGATCGGCATCGCCACGCTGTCGGGGCCGGTGTCGGCGGGAATGGCCGGTTCAATGAAAGTTTCATCCGGCGGTGGTGCTGGATCGGCTGGCGCTTCGCCGATTGGTGCCGGGCTGGCCGGCAGCGGCTTGCCGTCGACAGCGGGCGTAAGCGCGGCGACGGCAGGCGTTTCGAGCGGCAACAACTGGTCGAAGGCGTTGAAGATGCCGTGGCAACTGCCGCAGCGGACCTTGCCCGCCTTCAGCCGCAACTGCTCGGAGGTGACACGGAAGACCGTGCCACATTCCGGGCAGCGGGTACGGGTCAGGAGCGGACCCCGGCCAGGCATATCCAGTCCTCGCGGGTGTCGGCCACCTGCAGCGCAATCCAGGGAGCGTATACGCCCATGATCTCGTCAGCCTGCTCGCGCAGGATGCCGGACAGGGCGAGCTGCCCGCCGCGCCGGACATGGGCGCAGATGGCGGGAGCGAGGACGCGCAGCGGATTGGACAGGATATTGGCCACGACGACATCATACTCACCGGCGAGCGCCTGTCCAGAATCGGAGAAGCGCGCGGCAACGGCGTTGCGCTCGGCGTTGGCGACGGCGGCGGCGACCGCCTGCGGGTCGATGTCGACGCCGGCAACGTCGGCGGCACCGAGCTTGCCGGCGGCGATGGCAAGGATGCCCGAGCCGCAACCGTAGTCGAGCACGCTGTCGCCGGGGCGGACGGTGCGTTCCAGCCATTCCAGGCAGAGCCGCGTCGTCGGGTGCGAGCCGGTACCGAAGGCCATGCCGGGGTCGAGGATCAGGTTGATCGCCGCCGGATCGGGCGATTCATGCCAGGAGGGGACGATCCACAGGCGATCGGAGACGCGGATCGGATCGAACTGCGATTGCGTCAACTGCACCCAGTTCTGTTCCTCGACGGTTTCGGTCGTGTATTCGGTCGGCGCGCTCAGGCCGGCGGCGGCCGCCGCCGCGGCGAGCATGGCGTCAATGGCAGCGTCGGCCTCGAACAGGGCGACGATGCGCGAGCGATCCCAGCCCGGCGTGGTGACCGAGCCCGGTTCGCCGAACTGCGGCTTTTCGTCCACCGTGCCGGCGTCGGCGTCCTCGATCGACGCCGACAGCGCGCCGTTTTCGAGCAGCGCGTCGCATAAAGGCTCGGCGCTGGCCGCATCGGTCAGGAAGCTGACGCTCAGCCAGGCCATTTACTGCTTGACCTCGTTCATCGCCGCCAGCTTCTGCTCCAGATAGTGGATGCTGGAGCCGCCCTCGATGAAGCGGGCGTCGAGCATCAGCTCCTGATGCAGCGCGATGTTGGTCTTGATGCCCTGGATGCTCATTTCCGACAGCGCAACGCGCATGCGGCGGATCGCCTGTTCGCGGGTGTCGCCGTAGGCGATCACCTTGGCGACCATCGAATCGTAGTGCGAGGGCACGCGGTAGCCCTGGTAGATGTGCGAATCGACGCGGATGCCAGGGCCGCCGGGCGGGTGATAGAACTCGATCTTGCCGGGAGATGGCACGAACGTGAAGGGATCTTCGGCGTTGATGCGGCATTCGATGGCGTGCCCGCGGAAGCTGACGTCCTTCTGGCGGTAGCGCAGCTTCTCGCCGGCGGCAATGCGGATCTGTTCCTGGACGATGTCGATGCCGGTGATCATCTCGGTCACCGGGTGTTCGACCTGGACGCGGGTGTTCATCTCGATGAAATAGAACTCGCCGTTCTCGAACAGGAATTCGAAAGTGCCGGCGCCGCGGTAGCCGATCTTGCGGCAGGCTTCGGCGCAGCGTTCGCCGATGCGCGAGATCAGGCGGGGCGGGATCAGCGGCGCTGGCGCTTCCTCGATCACCTTCTGGTGGCGACGTTGCATCGAGCAGTCGCGTTCGCCGAGGTAGATGGCGCTGCGGTACTGGTCGGCAAGAACCTGGATTTCCACGTGACGCGGATTTTCCAGGTACTTTTCCATATAGACGGCCGGGTTGCCGAAAAAGGTACCGGCTTCCTGGCGGGTCATGCCGACGGCGTTGACCAGTGCCGCTTCGGTATGGACGACGCGCATGCCGCGACCGCCGCCGCCGCCGGCCGCCTTGATGATCACCGGGTAGCCGATGGCGCGGGCGATGCGGACGATTTCCTTGGGGTCGTCGGGCAGCGCGCCCTCGGAACCGGGAACGCAGGGCACGCCGGCCGCCTTCATCGCGTCCTTGGCCGAGACCTTGTCGCCCATCAGGCGGATCGTTTCGGCGCGCGGGCCGATGAAGACGAAACCGGAGGTTTCGACGCGCTCGGCGAAGTCGGCGTTCTCGGAGAGGAAACCGTAACCGGGGTGGATCGCCTGGGCGTCGGTGACTTCGGCGGCGGAAATGATCGCCGGCACGTTCAGGTAGCTTTGCGCCGAGGCAGCCGGACCGATGCAGACCGATTCGTCGGCGAGCTTGACGTACTTGGCCTCGCGGTCCGCTTCCGAATGGACGACGACGGTCTTGATGCCCATCTCGCGACAGGCCCGCTGGATACGCAGGGCGATTTCGCCCCGGTTAGCGATCAGGATTTTCTCGAACATCGGCATGATCAGCCAATCACGAACAGGGGCTCGCCGAATTCGACCGGTTCGCCGTTGTCGAGCAGGATGGCCTTGATCGTGCCGTCGACCTCGGCTTCGATCTCGTTGAGCAGCTTCATCGCTTCGATGATGCACAGCGTGTCGCCCTTCTTGACGACGCTGCCGATCTGGACGAAAGCGTCGGCACCGGGTGACGGCGAGCGGTAGAAGGTGCCGACCATCGGCGACTTCATGACGTGGCCTTCCGGCAGGTCGTCCTCGTCGTCGAGATTGACCGAGCTGGTCGCCGGGGCGCCGGCCGCGGGCATCGGCATCGGGGCCGGCATGGCGTAGTGCTGGACGGGGGCGGCGACGGCGCCGAAATGCTTGGCGATGCGGACCTTTTCCTCGCCCTCGGTGACTTCGAGTTCCGAAATGCCGGACTCCTGAACGAGGTCGATGAGTTTTTTCAGCTTGCGCAGATCCATGATGACTCCCTAAATTTTTTGCGCACGATGGGCGCATGATCACGACAGTTGTCGCTAGATTACTGATCCAGATTGATTCTGTTGAGGAGGAATTCGAGGGCGAAGCGGTAGCCCTCGTGACCCAGTCCGCAGATGACGCCGATGGCCAGGTCGGAGAAATACGAATGGTGCCGGAAGCTTTCCCTGGCATGCACGTTGGACAGGTGCACCTCGACGAAGGGAATGGCAACGGCGGCCAGTGCGTCGCGCAAGGCGACGCTGGTGTGCGTGTAAGCGGCGGGGTTGATGATGATGGCGCGCACGCCCTGTTCGCGGGCGGCGTGGATGCGTTCGATCAGCGCACCTTCGTGGTTGCTCTGGAAAGCTTCGAGTTCGACCCCGACACTGTCCGCCAGGCGAGCCAGCGCCAGGTTGATGTCGGCCAGCGTCATGCGGCCGTAGTGTTCGGGTTCGCGCGTCCCAAGCAGGTTCAGATTCGGGCCATGAACGACCAGGATACGGGCCTTTTCCGCCGGCTTGGAAGCAGTTTTTCGCTTCGTCATGGCGGCAAGTTTGCCGCAAATCGCCGCAACTTGTCCAGTCTATTCCTTAAGTAAGAGATGTAGTTCGGCGGCCCGCATGCGCTCGCGCGGCCTGCCGTCGCGGTGTTTCAGGCTGACCCGCTCGAGGTGCGGCGGCAGGATGATCAGGTTGGCGTCCACGGTGTCGGTTTCCACCTGCAGCACGGCTTCGACCTTGTCGTGACGGGGCTGGGCGTGGCTGACGTCGATGCCGCGGTTGAGCAGGAAAATCTCCACCTCCTTGGCGCTGTCGGCGAACAGCAGGATGTCGATGTGCGAATGCTCGCCGGCCGTGCCGTCGAGCACCGAGCCGGTCAGCCAGGGATTGAAGGCGGCCAGCAGTTCCATCAGTTCAAGCGCCGAATGGCGCATCGCCGCCAGCATTTCCGGGTGGATGTCGCCCTGGTAAAGCTCGCGGTAGGCGCGCAGTTCGGCCTCGACCTCGGCGTTGTCGGGAAAGCCGACATTGTCCGGCAGACCGAGCTGGCGGGCCGCCTTCTTCTTGGCGTGGTGGTAGTCGCTGATGCCGTCTTCGGCCATCAGCCGGGCAGCGGCGGCGGCGATGGTGGACCGGACGCTGGAAGCGTTGCGCAGCCTTTCGTGGCGGGGCATGGTGTCTCGCTCGGGGTAGAATCGGGTCCATTCTAACCACAGTCAGCGCCATGCACATTCACATTCTCGGCATCTGCGGCACCTTCATGGGCGGTATCGCCCAGCTTGCCGTTGCCTCCGGGCACCGTGTCACCGGATGCGATGCCAACGTCTATCCGCCGATGAGCGACCAGTTGCGTCAGGCCGGCATCGAACTGATCGAAGGTTTTGCCAGCGAACAATTGGCGCTGGCACCCGATGTCTTCGTCGTCGGCAACGCGATCTCGCGCGGCAACCCGTTGCTCGAAGCCATCCTCGACCGCGGTCTGCCCTACGTTTCCGGGCCGCAATGGCTGGCCGAAAACGTCCTGCAGGGGCGCTGGGTGCTCGGCGTTGCCGGTACCCACGGCAAGACGACAACCAGCGCGATGCTGGCCTGGATCCTGGAAGACGCGGGCCTGGCACCGGGCTTCCTGATCGGCGGCGTGCCGCTCGATTTCGGCGTCTCGGCGCGGCTTGGCGAAACGCCCTTCTTCGTCATCGAGGCCGACGAATACGACACCGCCTTCTGCGACAAGCGTTCCAAGTTCATCCACTACCGGCCGCGGACGGCGATCCTCAACAACCTGGAATTCGATCATGCGGATATCTTCGCCGATCTGGCGGCGATCGAAACGCAGTTCCACCATCTGGTGCGGACCATGCCGGCTTCCGGGCTGATCGTCGCCAACGCCGGCGAAGCGAGCCTCGAACGCGTCCTGCAACGCGGATGCTGGACGCCGGTCGAGCGTTTCAACGCGCCCGGCGGCTACCGTACGACTGGCGACGACGCCGACGGCAGCCTGATCCTGCATGACGCGAACGGCGAAATCGGCCGTTGCCAGTGGCAACTGACCGGCGAGCACAACCGCGCCAACGCCTGCGCCGCGCTGCTGGCGGCGCGCCATGTCGGCGTGCCCTTGGCCAAGGGGCTGGAGGCGCTGGCGCGCTTCGCCAACGTCAAGCGGCGCATGGAAGTGCGCGGCGTGGTCAACGGCGTCACCGTCTACGACGATTTCGCGCATCATCCGACGGCGCTGGCGACGACGCTCGCCGGTTTGCGGCGCAAGGTCGGCACGGCGCGCATCCTGGCCATCTTCGAGCCAAGGTCCAACACCATGAAGCTGGGGACGATGAAGGCGCTGCTGCCGGATAGCCTGCGCGATGCCGACCTCGCCTTCTGCTACGCCGGCAACCTCGGCTGGGATGCGGCGGCGGCGCTGGCGCCGCTGGGCGAACGTGCGGTCGTCGAGGAAGACCTGGCGGCACTGGTTTGCGCCATCACCGCGGTCGCGCGGCCGGGCGATCATCTGCTGGTGATGAGCAACGGCGGCTTCGGCGGCATTCATCAAAAACTGCTGGAGGGACTGGCCCGATGAAGCGCCGCGATTTCATCACCCTGGCCGGCGCCTTGGCGCTGACCGCCTGTGGCGGCGAGGCACCGGGCTTCCGGAATACCGATCTGTCGTCCGGTCAGCTGTTTCCCCGGGCGACGCTCTACGACGGTCAGGGCCGCCCCCGCAGTTTCGAGGAATTCCGCGGCAAGGCAGTGATCGTCTTCTTCGGCTACACCAGTTGTCCGGACATCTGCCCGAGCGCGCTGCGCAAGTACGCCAGCCTGCTGCGCACGCTGCGCGACCGCGACGCGGCGCGGGTCCAGGTGGTTTTCATTTCGGTCGATCCGGAGCGCGATACGCCGGAGCGCACCGACACTTTCGTCAAGTGGTTCCATCCCGATTTCCTCGGGCTTTCCGGTACTGCCGAACAGATCGCCGAAGTTGCCACCCAGTTCAAGGTGGTTTACGGCAAGAAGGAGATCGGTGGTGGCATGGGTTACGTCATTGACCACACTGCCGCTGCTTACGTGCTCGACCCGGCTGGCCAGTTGCGCCTGATGCTGGCCGAGACGGCGCCGCTGGAACCGATCATCGCCGACCTGCAAACCTTGCTGGCGATGCCCTGATGCAAAAAGCCCCGCCGGTTGGCGGGGCCTCGTTGTGCGGCGATCCGACGGGTGTCGGAATCAGCGTTCCATCGATTCGACGACGGCCAGCGCCGTCATGTTGACCAGGCGACGGACGGTTGCCGTCGAGGTCAGCACATGCACCGGACGGGCCGCGCCAAGCAGGATGGGGCCGATGGTGACGCCTTCGCCGCCGGTCATCTTCAACAGGTTGTACGAGATGTTGGCGGCGTCGATGTTGGGCATCACCAGCAGGTTGGCTTCGCCCTTGAGCGGCGAATCCGGATTCGCCTCGCGGCGGATTTCCTCGCTCAGCGCCGAGTCGCCGTGCATTTCGCCGTCGACTTCGAGTTCGCCGGACGACATTGCCGAGATCAGGCCGGCGGCAACGCCCATCTTGCGCGCCGATTCGGAACTGCCGGAGCCGAAGTTGGAGTGCGAGAGCAGCGCGACCTTCGGCTGGCTGCCGAAGCGCTTGACCTGTTCCGCCGCCATCAGCGTCATTTCGGCGATTTCTTCGGCACTCGGGTTCTCATTGACATGGGTGTCGCAGATGAACAGCGAGCGGCCCGGCAGCATCAGGTAGTTCATCGCCGCCAGCGTGTTCACGCCGCTGCGCTTGCCGATGATCTGGTTGATCACGCCGAGATGGTGACTGTACTGGCCGGTCATGCCGCAGATCATGCCGTCGGCGTAGCCGAGCTTGAGCAGCATGGCGCCGATCACCGTCGGCTTGCGGCGCAACGATTCCTTGGCAATCGCCGGGGTGACGCCACGGCGGGCCATCAGCTTGTGGTAGGCGGTCCAGCACTCGCGGTAGCGCTCGTCGGACTGCGGATTGACGATGTCGAAATCGACGCCCGGCTTGATCCGCAACTTCGCCTTGTCGAGGCGGTGTTCGATGATGTCGGGGCGGCCGATGAGGATCGGGCGGGCGAATTTTTCCTCGATCACGACTTGAACGGCGCGCAGCACGCGCTCTTCTTCGCCTTCCGCGAAGATGATGCGCTTGCCCTTGGCTTGCCGTGCAGCCTGGAAGATGGCGCGCATGCCGACGCCGGTGTGATAGACGAATTCGGACAGTTTGGCGCGGTAGGCGTCCCAGTCGGTGATCGGCGCATGCGCCATCGCGGTGCTGGTCAGATAAACGGTGAGCGAGACGTCGTCGCCCATCGCGGCGCGGCGAATCGGCTCCACCGGATCGGTGGCGTGAGTTTCGCGTGGCTGCATGATCGTGACGATCGGCTCGATGTTCATTTCTCGCGCGGCCTGCGACAAGCCCTGCCAGAGAATGGGATCCATCGCTGTGTCGGTAATGATGAGGATTCTATCACCGGCTTTCGCATTCAGCGTCAGCGGCGTTCTGAACACCTTGGTGATGTCGGCGAGATTGGGCGTCACTTTCAACTCCGTTGTCGTCAGTATTCGAAGACCTAGTTGTGCACCGTGTAGCCGCCATCGACATACAGGACCTGTCCCGTCACGAAGGCGGCAGCGGGCGATGCGAGAAACACGAGCGGCCCGGCGACATCCTCCGGCGTGCCATGACGGCCGAGCGGCGTGCGCGCCAGCAGCCCCGCATAGAGTTGCGGTTGCGATTGCATCAGCTCGCGATTGAGGTCGGTGGCGATCGCCGTCGGCCCCAGCGCATTCACGGTAATGCCGGACGGTCCGAGCTCGACGGCAAGCGAGCGCGTCAACTGCAACACGGCCCCTTTTGTCGCCGAATAGCCCGAGCGGTTCGGCGCGCCGAAATGCGCGAGCACCGACGCCATGTTGATGATGCGGCCGCGGCGCCGCGCCGTCATGTCCGGCAGTACCGCCTTGATGGCATTAAGGGTGCCGGTGACGTTGATGCTGAACAGGCGCGACCAGTCGTCGGCCGGGTAATCCGCGACGCCATGACCGGCGATGATGCCCGCCGAATTGAACAG